>ERZ808245.632-NODE-632-length-16898-cov-2.819272_pt1 | contig 16898 bp, 15 predicted proteins | sample MGYA00521243_ERZ808245 | MGnify/ENA primary metagenome ERZ808245 (study PRJEB31516, sample SAMN03275576) | gut metagenome | biome: mammalia-associated habitat; material: feces | host: Papio cynocephalus | place: Kenya | collected 2012-07-07 ... | reverse complement strand
TTTTCCTGTTCATGCCCGACGCCTATACCGCACACATACACCGGAAGCTCCCGCTCGCGGTCAACGACAGGAAAGAAATTCACGTCGTCTTTTTTTCTGAAATACATTTTTCTCACCTCGTTTTGTTTCAAATTGTTCACATCCAGCGCGGTTTGTTCATTGACATTTTTGTGTTTTACTGGTATAATTTTTGTATAATCCACCGAAACGGTAAAACCGAATAAAGGAAAGGGCAACAAAATGACTATCAACATGAAACGCGCGATCTCCCTGCTTCTTCTCGCCGCCATGCTCACGGCGGGCACATCCTGCGGCGGCACACCCTCCGGAAACAACGACACCCCGGACGGTCAGGAGCAGACCACCGAAACGACCTCCGGTGAAACCACCTCCCCGCTCTACGACCTCGAGAAAAAGGACTACAACGGACGCGAGTTCCGTATCTCTGTCAACAAGAAATACGAAGACGAAATGTGGGTGGAGGAAGAAAACGCGGACGTCTGCAACGACGCCGTATACAACCGCAACGTCAAAGTCGAGGATTATCTGAACATAAAGATAAAGACGGTCCCGTCCGAAAACGAGACGGTTCAGGTGTCGGATATATCGAAGAACCTTATGGCGGGCGACGATGTATACGACCTGACCGCCGTCTATACATGGCTCGCGGGCGGACCCGCGCTTCAGGGCTTCTACTATTCATGGAAGGACGTCCCGGTCGTCGACTTCTCGAGGGAATGGTGGGTCACTGACGCCAACGAGGCGTTCAACATAAACGGCAATCAGTTCGTCGCGGTCGGAGACCTGTCGATCACCACGCTTCTTCTGTCCTACGCGGTGTTCTTCAATCAGAGAATCGCCGGGGCAAATCAGTTCCCGAACCTCTATGAGACTGTCCTCGACGGCAAGTGGACGATCGACACGCTCATCGACCTGTCAAAGGATATGTATCAGGACATAAACGGCGACGGAAAGGCTGACGCCGGAGACTCCTACGGCTTCGCGGCGGACAAGGTCACAAACCTCGACGCGTGGACGGCGGCGTTCGATATCCCGCTGACCGCGAAAGACAGCGGCGGCGCCCCGACAGCCTGCATAGACCTCGGAAAGACGCAGACCGCGATAGACAAGGTCTACTCGCTCTACTACGACACCAAGACCTACCTGACAAACGGCGACGGCAAGGAAATCGAGGTCTTCGCGAACGGAAACACCGCGTTTCTGACGACATGGATAAACAACTCGTTCAGCACCCTGAGAGCCATGAAGGACGATTACGGCATCCTCCCGTACCCGAAGTTCGACGAGAGTCAGGAAAGCTACTACTCGAACTCGATGGACAACTACTCGGTTCTCTCGGTGCCGAAGACGGTTCAGGACACGGAATTTGTCGGCAGGGTAACCGAGGCGCTCACGAGAGAGAACCACTTCTCGGTCGTTCCCGCGTACTATGACGTAGCGCTCACCTCGAAATACGCCCGCGACGAGCAGTCGGTCGCTATGCTCGACATCATCATGAACGGACGTATGTACGACTTCTCTATCCTTCATTCCGGGGAGCTCGCGAACCTTCCGTACTTCTTCCGCAACCTGATAGCCAACAAGAAGACCACCGTCGCGTCGTCCTACGCGAAGATCGAGACTAAGGTCAACGAGGGTCTGAAGAAGCTGGCAGAGGAATACGCCGCGCTCGGAAACTGATACGCTCCGGTTCTATTATACCATTCACGGCGCCAAAAGTCAAGACGGAACTGTACGATATGAAACAAAACGCCCCGGCACTCTCAACGCGTTGTGAAAATCAGTTGTAAACAATGTGAAACATTTGCTTGCGGATACTTGTTAAAGCCGCCTGAGTATGATATACTATATACAGATGACAAAGGAGGTCTACCGTATGGCAAATTCACTTGTACAATTCCGCACGGATGAAAACGCGCGCGTCAAGGCTTCTGACATATGTGAGAAGCTCGGAATCGATTTGCAGACCTATCTCAGGATGTGTATTCTGCGTCTGATTCAGGAAAACGGAATTCCGTTCTCTATGAAGCTGACCGACAACAACGAACCGCGCGGGCTTGCCGCGATGAAAGAAGCGAGCAGGATCGCGGAGCGGAACGGAATATCCGATATGACGCTTGACGAAATAAACGCCGAAATCCGCGCGGCAAGAGGATAAACTATGGCATATTACGCAGTCATAGACACAAATGTCCTTGTCGTGACGCCGCGTCAGATGCTTGAAATCATCGCGCAACCATCAGACGAATAGCATATCGGCAAATATAAAAAAGACCGGATTTTCGATTCTCCGGTCTTTTTGCGTGTTTATACTACTTTTCCGATTATGCGCACAGAACTGTTTTCATATTCCGATAATCAGAAGTCAACCTCAGTGTCATAGTAGCAGCACTTGAGCAGCTTCTCCATCTCCTCCTGCGAGGGCTGGCGCGGGTTGGAGCCGGTGCAGGCGTCGGCAATCGCGTTCTTCGCGATCTCCGGGAGTCTCTCGAGGAAGACGTCCTCCGGTACGAAACCGGTCTCGGTCGGGTAGCTGTCCTTGCCATAGTGATTGATGCTGTGCGGGATGTTCAGCTGATCGTTCATGCCGCGCAGGTACGCGATCAGAGCCTTCACCTTGTCGTCGTCCGACGCGGTCTTGTCGGCGATTCCCATTCTGTCCACTATGTACGCGTAACGCTTCTTCGCGGTCTCGTCCTTCGCGTTGAAAGCGATGACCTTCGGGAGATACATTGCGTTCGCGGCGCCGTGAATGATATGCGCGCCGTAATCAGCGAAAGCGGCTCCGGTCTTATGCGCCATAGAGTGAACGATTCCGAGCAGAGCGTTCGAGAACGCCATCCCGGCGAGGCACTGCGCGTTATGCATATTGTCGCGCGCGGTCATGTCTCCGTTATAGGACTTCACGAGGTCACGCTGTATCATCTCAATCGCGTGCAGAGCGAGCGGATCGGTGAAATCGCAGTTAGCGGTCGAAACATAAGCCTCGATAGCGTGCGTCATAGCGTCCATACCTGTGTGAGCGACGAGCTTCTGCGGCATGGTCTCGGCGAGCTCGGGGTCGACAATCGCGACATCCGGCGTAATCTCGAAGTCGGCGATCGGGTACTTGATGCCCTTCGAATAGTCGGTTATGATCGAGAAAGCCGTGACCTCGGTCGCCGTGCCGGACGTCGAGGAAATAGCGCAGAAATGAGCCTTCCTGCGGAGCTTCGGGATACCGAAGACCTTGCACATATCCTCGAAGGTGCACTCCGGATACTCGTACTTGATCCACATCGCCTTTGCCGCGTCGATAGGCGAACCGCCGCCGATAGCGACTATCCAGTCAGGCTGGAACTTAAGCATGGCGTCCGCGCCGCGCATGACCGTCTCAACCGACGGGTCCGGCTCTATGCCCTCGAAGAGCTGAACTTCCATTCCCGCTTCCTTCAGGTTGTTCACGACCCTGTCGAGGAAACCGAATCTCTTCATGCTTCCGCCGCCCGTACATACGATAGCCCTCTTGCCCTCGAAGGTCTTCAGCGCGTCAAGCGCGTCCTTTCCGTGGTAAACGTCTCTCGGTAAAGTGAATCTTGCCATAGTGTTTGACTTCCTTTCAAATCTTTTTGACCCGGGCTCTTCCCGTCCCAAGTCTCTGTTAAAATTATAACACAGATTTCCGGGATTGTCAATAGCCTTTTTTATATATGCGTTATATACAAACTGATAGCATGATTTACTTCCGGTTAAATAAATAATAACGAATCCTGAAGCCGCCTTACCGGTAAACGTCCGAAACATCTGTGTCACAGCCGCGAAAAGAAATCTTCATATCCGAACCGTCTCAGAACCTCGCACTCTCCGCTCTCACGCTCAATGACTATATCCGGAAGCGGCATACCGTTGAAAGTGTTCGTCTTCACCATCGTGTATATCGCCATGTCATCAAAGGTCAGACGGTCGCCGACGCACAGCGGTTCAGCGAAGCCGTAGACGCCTATGACGTCCCCCGCGAGGCAGGTCTGGGAGCCGAGCCTGAACTTCGCCGGCAGCTCATCCGAAGCGCCCTCGAGCGGCGGTCTGTACGGCATCTCGATGACGTCCGGCATATGGCAGGCGGCGCTCGCGTCGATTATCGCGGTCGGTATCCCTGTCCGGTCGGCAGGACGGATGTCAAGCACGGTCGAGATCAGCACGCCGGCGTTCAGCGCGACCGCCTCTCCGGGTTCGAGATATACAGCGAGCCCACGCTTCTTCATCCGTTCAATACACCTCTCAAGTCCCGGAATGTCATATCCGTCCCGCGTGATGTGGTGCCCTCCGCCGAAGTTTATCCAACGGATACCCGGAAGGTCAAGGAGAAAGCCGAAACGCGACTCCACCGCGTCAAGCGTCGTCTCAAGCGCGTCGCTGTCCTGCTCGCACAGAGTGTGGAAATGTACGCCGTCGAGCATCCCGCAAAACTTCCGGATCTTCTCGGGGGAGAGAGAAGCGAACTCGTCAAGCCTTGTCCCGAGGCGGCTTCCCGGCGCGCAGGGGTCGTATATCTCGTGCCCGTCCTGTGTCGAGCACTCCGGGTTCAGACGCAGACCCACGCTCTTTCCCGCCGCCTTTGCACTTTCGCCGTGTCTCTCAAGCTCAGACAGACTGTTGAAGACGATATGATCGGCGTATTCAAGTATCTCATCGAACTCGTCAGAACGGTACGCCGCGGAAAAGACATGGCACTCTCTGCCGGGCATCTTCTCATGTCCGAGCCTCGCCTCGTAAAGCCCGCTCGCCTCGGTGCCGTCAAGGTACTCCGAGAGGATATCGTAGACCTCATGGTTCGAAAAGCACTTCTGGGCGAGCAGGACACGGCACCCGGTGCGCTCACGCAGACCCTTTATTATCTCCCCGTTATGTCTCAGCGCGCTCTCCGAGATGACATAGCACGGGGTGCGGAGGTTGTCCCTTGTCATCAGTCGACTGTCACCGGGGAGAATGTCTCGCTGAACGGCAGACCGTACTTCGAGAGAGCGTCAAGGTACGGGTCCGGATCGAACTCCTCGACCGTGTAAACTCCCGCCTTATCCCACTTTCCGGTGAGAAGCATCAGCGCGCCGCACATCGCCGGGACGCCGGTCGTGTAAGCGACAGCCTGCGAGCCGACCTCGCGATAGCACTCCTCATGGTCGCAGATATTGTAGATATAGTAGTCCTTCGCCTTTCCGTCCTTTGTGCCGTGGAATATGCAGCCTATGTTCGTCTTTCCCTTCGTGCGCGGACCGAGCGTCGCCGGGTCGGGGAGAAGCGCCTTCAGGAACTGTATCGGGACAATCTCCTGTCCGTTATAGCTTATCGGTGTGGTGGAGAGCATACCGACGTCCTCGAGACAGCGCATATGCGTGAGATAGCTCTCGCCGAAGGTCATGAAGAAACGTATGCGCTTCACTCCCGGAATGTTCTTCGCGAGCGACTCGATCTCCTCGTGATGGAGAAGGTACATATCCTTGCGCCCGACGCCCTCGAAATCGTACTCGCGCTTTATACTCATCGCCGGAATCTCAATCCACTTTCCGTCCTCGACGTAGCTTCCGGGCGCGCTGACCTCTCTCAGGTTTATCTCCGGGTTGAAGTTCGTCGCGAAGGCGTAGCCGTGGTCGCCGCCGTTGCAGTCGAGAATGTCTATCGTCTCGATAGTGTCGAACTGGTGCTTCAGCGCGTACGCGCAGTAAGCCTGTGTGACGCCGGGGTCAAAGCCGCTGCCGAGAAGCGCCGTCAGTCCCGCCTTCTCAAAACGCTCCTTGTACGCCCACTGCCACGAGTAATCAAAGTACGCCGAGAAACCGAGGTCACGGCAGCGCTTCTCATATATCTTCCTCCACTCGGGGTCGTCGGTGTCCTCCGGCTCGAAGTTCGCCGTGTCCATGTAGTTCACCCCGCACTCAAGGCAGGCGTCCATTATCGCGAGGTCCTGATACGGGAGAGCTATGTTCATGACAAGCTCGGGCTTGTACTCGTTTATAAGCGCGGCTACCTCTCCGGACTTCGACGCGTCGACCTTTGCCGTTGTTATGACCGTCTTTGTTGTCGGTCTGAGCTTTTCGGCGAGGGCTTCGCAGTTCTCCCTGTGGCGGCTCGCGATACAGATCTCCGTGAAGACCTCCGGAACGGCGCAGCACTTGTGAATCGCGACGCTCGCCACGGCGCCGCAGCCTATTATAAGAACTCTTGACATTTTATGTTTCCTCCATAAATAATATTTTATATGTGTAAAGCTCACGAAAGGGCGAGCAGAACCTCACGCGTCAGCTTGCACGCCAGCGCGGTCGAGATACCCGAAGAATCAAGCGCCGGGGCGAGCTCGACAAGATCGGCTCCGACCACACGGCAGTTCCGGCAGACAAGCTCCAGCGCGTCCCGAAGCTCGGTAAAGCTCACACCGCCAGCCTCCGGCGTCCCCGTCCCCGGAAACTCAGACGGGTCGAGAACATCCAGATCAACCGTCAGATACACCGGGACCTCACTCTCGGACAACTTTGAAACGGTATCCGCAAGCCCATCAAGCGACAGCGGGTGGAAGTCCGTGTGCTCCATGCCGAACCTGAACTCAGAGCGCTCACCGCTCCGTATGCCGAACTGGTGTATCCTGCCGTCGCCGAGAATATCGTGGCATCTGCGTATAACGCACGCGTGGGACAGCGGCGCTCCGAGGTAATCCTCCCTCAGGTCGGCGTGCGCGTCAAAATGGATTATGTGCATATCCGGGAATCTCTCTGACAGCACCCTCACCGGGGCGAGCGTCACAAGGTGCTCACCGCCGAGCATCAGCGGCAGTTTTCCGGCGTCAACTATTTCCCTCGCTCTTTCCTCAAGCGCCCCCAGAGCCCTTTCCGCGTCGCCGAAGCACATCTCAACGTCCCCGCTGTCGAACACGCTTATGTCCTCGAGGTCGCGGTCCTGATACGGGCTGTAGGTCTCGATTCCGTAGCTCTCATGTCTTATCGCGGACGAACCAAACCTCGCGCCGGGGCGGTAGCTTGTCGTCGAGTCAAACGGCGCGCCGTATATTACAATTCCCGCCTCATCGAACTCCGCGCCGCAGCCGATGAAAGTCTCGATATTCTTATTCAACACTTAAAAGCATCTCCTCCAGAAACGCCGGAAGATAAAAGCTCCCGACGTGCAGTCTCGTCGTGTAGTACTGTGTCCTCAGCCCCAGCTCACGCCATCTCTCAGGCTTCAGGTCGTCAACCGGGTGATATTTCTTGCTCGCGAAGCCGAACAGCCAGTAGCCCGCCGCGTAACTCGGTATATGCGCCTGATAGGTTCTGGCGACCGGGAATGTGCTCGCGATTCGTCTGTGACTGCGCTGCATGGCGAAAGCGTCCTCCTTGTAAAACGGGCTTCCCTGCTGATTCACCATTATCCCGTCCTCTTTCAGCGCCTTGTAGCAGCTCCCGTAGAACTCCTTCGTGAAGAGCCCCTCGGACGGTCCGAACGGGTCCGGGCTGTCGATTATTATGAGGTCGTACTCGTTCTCGTGCCGGCGCATATATTTGAGTCCGTTCTCGTAGTGGATGTGCACGCGCGGGTTCTCGAGCTCGCAGGCGTTGTTCGGGAGGTACTTCTTGCACGCCTCGGCTACCATCGGGTCCATCTCGACAAGGTCTATGTTCGCGACCCACGGGTATCTCGTCAGCTCCTTTACGACGCCGCCGTCTCCGACGCCTATAACCAGTATGTTCTCCGCCCTCGGGTGAACCGCCATCGGGACGTGGACTATCATCTCGTCATACACGAACTCGTCCCTCTCGGTGAGCATTATGTCCCCGTCGAGCACAAGCACCCGTCCGAACTCCCGGCTGTCGAATATGTCTATCTTCTGGTACTCGCTCTGTGCCGAATAGAGCTGTCTGTCGACCCGGAGGCTGAACTGCACGTCCGACGTGTGTTTTTCACTGAACCATAATTCCATCTCTCGTTCTCCCCTATTTGATAACGTTCAGGCGCTCTATCGCCTCGTCCTGCGGTCCGGTCATGCTGCATCCCTTTTCCTTCGCGTAGGTTATGTATCCGAGAATGTCCGCGGTGATGACCTCTCCGGGCGCTAAAACCGGTATTCCGGGCGGGTAGCACATCACGAACTCCGAACATATCCTCCCCTCGGTCTCGCGGAGCGGCAGGCTCTCCTTCTCCGCGTAGAACGCCTCCTGCGGGCTCATCATGACCCTCGGCTCTATGTACTCCTGTGACAGCAGTCCGACCTTGTCCCGCTCGAAGCGCCGCCTTATGTCCGCGAGGGCGCTTATCAGTCTCTCAAGCTCCGGCATCCGGTCGCCCATCGATATGTACGCGAGAATATTGCCGATGTCCCCGAACTCTATCTGGATATCATACTCGTCGCGAAGAATGTCGTAGACCTCAATCCCCGCGAGCCCGACGTCAAGCGTATGCACCGACAATTTCGTGGTGTCGAAAGCGAAGACCGACCCGCCGTTCACAAGCTCGTCCCCGAAAGCGCGGAAGCCGCCGACAAAGTTTATCTCCTCTCTCGCGTACCTCGCGAGGTCTGTGACGTGCGCGAAAACCTGTCTGCCGCGCAGCGCCAGATTCCGGCGGCTTATGTCAAGGCTCGACATCAGAAGATAGCTTCCCGAGGTCGTCTGGGTCAGGTTGATTATCTGCCTGACGTATCCCGGGTCCATGCCCGGTCCGAGCAGAAGCAGGCTCGACTGTGTGAGCGAACCGCCCGACTTGTGCATACTGACCGCCGCCATATCCGCGCCCGCCGCCATAGCCGGGACCGGCATATCCTCACCGAAATAGAAATGCGTCCCGTGCGCCTCGTCCGCGAGACAGTACATACCGTGCGAGTGAGCCAGAGAAACGATGCTCCGAATGTCACTGCAAATCCCGTAATAGGTCGGGTTGTTGACGAGAATCGCCTTCGCTCCCGGGTGCTCCTTCACGGCGCGCTCAACGTCAGAGAGACGCATTCCGAGCGAGATTCCGAGGTCCGGCTCGACGTCCGGGTTCACGTAGACCGGGACGGCTCCATTGAGGACAAGGGCGTTTATGACGCTTCTGTGCACGTTTCTCGGGAGGATTATCTCGTCCCCGCGCTTTGTCACAGACAGGACCATCGACTGTACGGCGCTTGTCGTTCCGCCTACCATGAAGAAAGCCGTCGCGGCTCCGAAAGCCGACGCGGCGAGCTCCTCCGCCTCCTTTATGACCGATATCGGGTGGCACAGGTTGTCGAGCGGCTTCATGCTGTTCACGTCTATCTCGACGCATCTCTTCCCGAGGAAGCCGCAGAGCTCCGGGTTTCCCTTACCGTGCTTGTGTCCGGGGACGTCGAACGGTACTACGCGGGCGTTCCTGAACTCCTCGAGCGCCTCATATACCGGGGCGCGGTTCTGATCCGGCTGTTCGTGTTTCAATATTTCTTGTCCTTCCTTCGCTTAGAATAAGAAAAAGCTCTATGTCCAGTGACACAGAGCCTGTGAAAACATATAATCCTTCCGTCCGGGAAAAGTCCGCGAAAGCACGCGGGCAGACGTTCACACCGGGATACGTGCGGAACATCCGGGCATCCGCGCTCCGGAATAAAAATATGGGCTTATTCAGAGTCTATACAGCAATACTACTTTTACTACTCTTATTGACCGTTTCACAAGTTTTGCGCCGCGTGGCACCGGTTATAAAGTAACCAACTCATAAAATTCGGGCTCTTAACCCGATCAATAATTGACGAATGCTCGTCATGACGGTTTTACCGTCCGGCAGTGAACCCGGCTGTCCGTATGGCCTCGACCCGCGGCTTCGAAGTGATAAGCTGAAAGCTCAGCGCCGCCGGTGGTTCAAAAGTATGGTAGCTATGATAAACTCATATTTTCCCATCGCACTTTTTATTTTATCATATCCCGAGCGTTTTGTCAATAACTAATTCACAATGGGTGTGAAAAATATCAGACCCATACGCGCCGTTTTTTGTATGATTACACAAACGCCCCGAAAAAGCCGCGGTCCTCAACACCTCCATACAGGCACATACTCTCTGTATCGACGGATGCCGGAGCCACGATCCGCGGCTCTTTTTTGGCGCCGTCAGTGTTAATTCACTGCGTTTTCTGTCACGATTCAGCGCATTTGTTACAGATATGTGAACATCCACAGTTTTATCCACATTTTCCACAGGTAAGATTGTTGAAAACGGTGACACTTTTTGATACACCCTGGCAAGCGGTGACACGTTCTGTTGTGCTATAATAGTACCAGAGTTCAGGAAAGCTGAACGGCGTAGCTGAACAGCGAAAACAAAATATCATCCTGAACCGGAAAGGAAATACCACAATGGTAAAACGTATCACAATCTCAACCGTCCGCGAAAACATCGACGCCCGCGACGCCGCTAAGCTCTACGGGCTGAAGACCAACCGCTCAGGGTTCGCTCTCTGCCCCTTCCACGGGGAAAAGACGCCGTCGTTCAAGGTCTACCGCGACCACTACTACTGCTTCGGCTGTCAGGAGAGCGGGGACGTCATCTCGCTTACGATGAAGCTGACCGGGCTGGATTTCGTCCACGCGATGGACAGGCTCGCCGCCGACTTCGGGATAGCGCCGATACCTGAAAACGGGGTGAAGCCCTTCGAGGTTCCCTACGAGCGCTCGGCACAGTTCCACCGCGACACCGACAGATTCTGGAAGGAGTTCGACAAATGGGTGATGGGCTTCAGGGCTCTCATGGACCGGACCGACCCGAAGACGCACGAGGACGGCGGAAACGTCAGCTGCTACATGGCGGCGGCGTCCCACCTCGACTACCTCGACCACATCCGGGAATCCTTCTGGGGCGTCACGGACGACAAGGAGAAAGCAAAGCTCGTCAGAGCCGGGCTCGCCTACTTTGAGAAGCTCGACAAATACCGCGAAGACGTGAAGAAAGCAATCGCGGACACGACAGCCGCACAGGCGTGAATGAAAGGAGAAATTATCATGGAAAACAACAACCGGAAGACCATAACTCCCCTGAGCGAAGAGGACATGGAGGAACTGTTCTACGTAAGCGGGAAGTGGGACGAATTCTTCGTCAATCTCGTAAACGGAGCTGGGTGCTTCAGGTCTGAAAGGACACGTGAAGCCGGAGTCCGCATGATGGCGAAGTTCTGTCTCGACACAAAGAACACACTCATGAGAGCCGTACTGGACGCGAAGGACAGAAGAACAAAAGCGCGCCGTGCCGAGGGCGTACGAAGATACGCGGCGGAGATGAGAAGGCTCAACATCGAAAGCCTCAGAGCCATCGGAGCGGAGGTTAACGTTGAGGCGGGCACATACAGATTCCCCGACGAAAATGACAGGAAGAAAGCGGAGTCCGAAAAAAACAGAAAGGAGGCTGAAAAGTAATGCCGGAACTGAGAAAAGGTATAGAGATAACCACCGAGTTCGACGACTGCATCCCGCCCGAGGAACCAAACGACGAGCCTTTCAACCCGCCGGACGACTGGTACACAGCCGAACCCGAGGTCGCCTACACAATGGGCGACGAGGACGAGGAGAAGCGCGAAGCCTTCCTGAAAGCCGAGGAGGAGCAGTGGAAAGCCACAATCGCCGCGGCGGAGCAGGCCGTTCAGATACGCAATGAGCAGACGTTCAGGATAGAGCCGAAAAACGCGTCTGTCACCACAGCCGAGCTTGAAGGGACTCCGGTCCCTGCCGCCAAGGAGGGGGAAACCCCTCTCTGGTGGGACGGTAAGAAGGTCCGCAACACAAAGTTCATCTCGGAGTACCTGAGCAACCATCCGTATAAGTCCATCGACCATAACTTCTACTCCTACGACGGGGTGGTTGACCGGGAGGACATCGTGCAGGATATCTTCAACACTATCTACCCGTACGTCGAGAACGGGACTCTCTCGACAGCTTTCGACCTGACAAATAACCTCGCGATGCTCTGCCGGGACAAGCGGCTTGAGCCGGACCCGACGATGGTGCATATCGAGAACGGAACTATGGACCTCCTCGGCAGGGTTTTCAGGCGGGACAAGATGTTCTGCCGCAACAGGCTTCCGGTTAAGTACACGGCGAAGTCGAACAAGCATCCGATGATGTGGTGCGCGTTTCTCGAGGGGCTTCTTTACCCGGAGGATATACCGACCTTGCAGGAGTACATGGGTTACTGCCTGATTCCGACGACCAGGGCGCAGAAGATGCTGATGATTATCGGCAAGGGCGGCGAGGGCAAGTCCTGCATCGGCAAGGTGCTGAAGCGTATGCTCGGGAGCAATATGCTGACCTCGAGTATCCAGAAGATAGAGGAGAACCGCTTCGCGCGGGCGGACCTCGAGAATAAGCTCGTGATGCTCGACGACGACCTGAATATGTCGGCGCTGAAGACGACAAACATGATAAAGACCATCGTGACGGCGGACGGACCGATGGACCTCGAAAGAAAAGGCGAGCAGTCGTACCAGGGCACGCTCTACTCGCGGTTCATATGTCTGGGGAACGGGAATCTGCAATCGCTCTACGACCACAGCCGCGGCTTCTTCCGGCGTCAGATAATCCTCACGACGAGGGACAAGCCCGCCGGGCGCAAGGACGACCCGTACTGGGGCGACAAGCTCTGCACCGAGATTGACGACATCTTCGCGTGGTGCATGGAGGGGCTGACGCGCCTCAGAGACAACAACTTCCAGTTCACCCTCAGTGAGAGGACGCAGGGGAATCTCGAGGAGGCTATCAGCGACAGCGTGAATATCGTCGACTTCCTGAAGAGCACCGGGTACGTGAAGTTCGGCAGTGACGAGACCATCGCGTCGAAGGACCTGTACTACGTCTACAAGCAGTGGTGCGACGACAACGGGTTGATATCGCTCAGTTCGCAGACTCTCACGCGTTACCTGTCTCAGCACAAAGAAGAGATCGGAATAGAGATGCTGAAGAACCTCCCGAGATCCGGAAAGTATGTGCGCGGATACAAGGGCATCGGGCAAGCCTCAGACATATAGGCGCGAAAGGCGCAAAAGACAGCGGTTTTCAACTCACCGGAAGAAAATACGTCTCTTATCGGATATCACGAGTCTGACGACCGGAGCGCCGCCTTCGCGGGGCTTTCACCCTCGTACGACATATATGGGGTCAACCTTGTCGGTATATGTATTCACGCCATCGTCCGGTATACGCTTGGGTTCGTGTCTTCAATCCTGTATATGGGCGTCGGCGGTGCCGCGGAGATTCTTTTTCCATGGGTAAGTGAAAGCATACGCCTTACACGCCTTTCGCGCCCGGATCACAGTGTCAGAGTCTTTCTCTGGTGAGTGAGAATCACGCGTCTCACACGCCCTTCGCGCCTATATCACAATCGCCGCTCCCACAGCGATCACCAGTCCCGGAAGCATATTCGCCACCCTTATTCTCTTGCCGAAAACCAGATTCACACCGACGCAGAGTATCAGTATCGAGCCGATAAGCGACAGGTTCGCGAGTGCCGTCTCTGTCATCAGCGGTTTCAGCAGTCTCGCGGCGAGCGTCATCAGTCCCTCCAGCAGAGCCACCGGAACCGCCGAGAACGCGCACCCGATTCCCATCGAGCAGGTCATGACGAGCACGATTATCAGGTCGAGCACAGCCTTGGTTATCAGCACCGACGGGTCGCCGTATATCCCGTCCTCAATCGAGCCGACAACAGCCATAGCGCCGATGCACACGGTCAGGGACGCCGTCACGAAGCCCTCGGTGAACCGGTTGTCCCCGCCGTTCCCGGTCTTCACCTTCAGCCACTCGCCGAAGCGCTCGAAGAAGCCCTCGATATTGATAATCTCCCCGACAAGCCCGCCGAGCACCAGACACAGCGTCACAAACATCGATCTCCCCGAGGCGAGCTTCCCGTCCGCGATGCTTAACATCCCTTCCATCGTCCCGGCAACGCCGATGCACAGCACGCTCACACCGCACGCCATGTTCAGCGTCTCCCTGAGCCTCTCCTTGAAGAAACGTCCGAAGAAATACCCGACAGCGCCGCCGAGAGCTATCCCGGCGGTGTTTACTATTGTCCCGAGACCAATCACGCTTCCACCCCGAGAATCTTTAAGAACGCCCCCGCGGCGTACGGCATCAGCTCATCCGGATACTCATACCCCGACGTGTGCAGAGGCGGACAGTCAACACCCGCTCCGATACCGAAGAACGCCCCGCGGCACTTTTCAAGATACCACCCGAAGTCCTCGCTCCAGCGCATCGGCTCGTCGAGAAGAGCCCCGTCACAGCGCTCAAGCACCTTTCTCGCGCATTCCGTATAATTCTCGGTCGCCGGGAAAACGTCGCGCGTGTCATACTCAAAGCCGAGACGATACTCCTCCGCGAGCCCGGACGCCAGCGACAGAAGATTGTCCCTCAGCTCGTCAAGCTCGCCTCCGCGCTCACCCCTGAGCGTCAGTCTCACCGTCGCGTCCCCGCACATCTCACCGAACGACGTCCCGCCCATATCGACGCCTATCACCGTGATGAGCACCATGCCGTCAAACTTCCCGGAATCCGGAATCTCCGGCAGAGCCGTAAGCAGTCTCCCGACCGCGGTCGCCGGACATATGCCGTCTTCCGGGTAAGCCGCGTGCGAAGTCTTCCCGTGAAACCTCATCGTCATGCCGAAGGACGCGGGCGCGAAGCTCCCGGGAGTTGTGTAAACCTGCCCGAACCTGAACCCCGGAAGATTGTGCAGACCGTAAATCTCGTCGATATTCTCGAGCCGGAATATCTCACAGCACCCCTCGGCGCCCTCTCCGGTCTCCTCGGCGGGCTGGAACAGGAAGAACACATTCATGCCTGTAGTCCTCCCCTCAAGCTCCAGAGCCGCGAGACAGAGCCCCGCCGCGTGCCCGTCATGCCCGCAGAGATGAGCGCAGACAGGCTTTTCGTTCTCACTCTCCGCCGCCTTTATCACGAGAGCGTCGTAGTCAGCCCTGAGAGCGACAGACAATTTCGCGTCCTTCTCGCGGTGAGCGGCGTAGAAGCCCCTCCCGCAGTCGTGTATCTCAAGCGTCGTGTACTCGGCGAGGAACGCCTTTATTGTCTGTGCCGTCTTTATTTCCTTCCCGGACGGCTCGGGTATATTGTGAAGCTCACGGCGGAGCATACGCGCCAGAGCGATATTTTCGTTGTTCATTTCTATCTCTTTTATCTCTTTTCTGAAAATAAGCGCGGCGGCATCCGTGTCAGAAAACCGCCGCTGAAATCAGTATCTTGTCTTTGTCATGACGACTTCCGGATTGTAGTACCGGATAACTTTGAGCGTCTTTTCCGCCGCCTCGAAGAACAGCACAGTGTCCCCGCAGACCGCGAAGTAAACGTCCGGACCGCTCATCGACGAGACGCCGTAAATACGCTTCCCTCCGGCGCTGTCGGCTTCCTTCCCGTAGTCCCCCGCGTAAGGGGCAATGCGCGACATGGAGCTTATCCGCTCCCTCGCGAGCGTCCGGCAGTACCGGTTCCCGAACACCTCGCGCATGGTCATTACCCCGCCGTCTATCGTGTACTCATACTCGATACTCACAAAGCACCACGTGAAGTAAACGAGCGCCCATGTGATGAGCGGCACGAAAGCCCCCAGCATCGGAATCTTCGTCAGAACGAGAATCAGGAACAGGTAGACGATATCGACGAGTATGTAGCCCGAAACCATCAGAATCCGCGCGAGCCGGTATTTCCCCTCCGGCTTTTTTGTCACGGCGTAGCTGACGAACGTGTTTCTCGACTCGTCGCCGGTCTCAGCCGCCTTGCGGTACTTTTCGAGCCCCGCCATCAGAGCTCGACTATGGTGTCGGTGCGGTCAGCCTTGTAAGCGTTCTCGAGGAGCCTTGTCAGGTCAATCGCGTCGTCAATCGTGCAGAGCGCCGGTGAAGCGGTCTTATTGATACAAGCGTCGACAAACTGCATGATCGGAGCCGGGTCAGCCGCGGGCATTGTCGGTCTTATCCAGTCGTTCGTGAACGGAGAAAGCTTTTTCGACTTGACCTTAACGTCGTCGCCGTGGCGGATGAGCGTTCCCTCTGTGCCGTAAATCTCGAAGATCTCGGGCGAGTCGGAGGACATGAAGCCGGTCTCGGAGATGCCGATGATGCCGTTCTCAAACTCCATGATGGAGACCGCGTTCTCGTCGACCTTGCTTCCGAGAGGAGAGTTGAACAGAGCCGTGATGCGCTTGACCTTTCCGCCGAAATACGCGAGGTCGTACATGGGGTGGCATCCGAGGTCCATCATAGCACCGCCCGCGGCGTCCTTTTCCTCGAACCAGTACTCGGGGAGCCAGTGCCCGGAGACGCCGGAGTGAGCCTTGCGGCGGCGGATAGTCGAAATCTGACCGAAAGCGCCGATGTCAACGAGGCTCTTCGCGAGCTTGAAGATCGGGATGAATCTCTCGGGGAAGGAGATGGTGAAGATGACCCCGGCGTCCTCGACGGCTTTCTTTACCTCGAGGCAGTCGGCAACGGTGGGGCAGAGAGCCTTTTCGGTGAAGATGTGCTTTCCGGCTTTGGCGGCGGCGATGATTATGTCCTTGTGAGCGGTGGTGGGAGCGTCGCAGAAGACAGCCTCGATATCGTCTCTCGAAAGAAGCTTCGCGAGGTCGGGCTCAAAGTCCGCGCCGAGTTCCTTTGCCCAGGCGGAGCCGCGGGCGGTGTCGTCGTCCCAGACAGCCTTTATGTCGACCTTTCCGGAGTTCTTAAGCATATTGGCGTAGCCCGGCGCGTGAACGTGCCATTTCGAGAGCATTGCTGCGTTTAACATGATTATGTGTCCTTTCTTGTGTCCGCGTGTCGCGGTGAATTTGACTCAGGTGTATTATATCACGTTCCGGGGGAAAATGCAAGGGGTTTTTGAGAATTTGGCAGGATTTCGGAATATCCCGGATA
>ERZ808245.629-NODE-629-length-16955-cov-5.177515_pt1 | contig 16955 bp, 8 predicted proteins | sample MGYA00521243_ERZ808245 | MGnify/ENA primary metagenome ERZ808245 (study PRJEB31516, sample SAMN03275576) | gut metagenome | biome: mammalia-associated habitat; material: feces | host: Papio cynocephalus | place: Kenya | collected 2012-07-07 ... | reverse complement strand
CTCCATCGGCGTACCGGGAGTTCCGGGTGGAGCCTTGGCATTGATGGCCATGGTATTCGCCTCAGCCGGCATTCCTATCGAGGGTGTTGCCGTGGCAGCAGGTGTGGATAGACTCGTGGATATGGGTCGCACCACCATGTCAATTACAGGTGATGCCTCTTGCGCCGTCGTGATGCAACGATTCAGCAAGGGCATCTTCAAGGATTAACAATTTTCCGCCTCTATAAGAATCAGCTTCCAAATATACAAGAAGCAATCGTTGGAAATAAAAACAAAGATATATGGACTATAATATGATAGGCACCGCTTGGTCGCTTCTTCCTCCTATCGTCGCCATCGCCTTGGCGCTGAAGACGAAGGAGGTATATTCTTCTCTCTTCATCGGCATCGTATTGGGCGCCGTGCAATACTGCATCTCCATGGGTACAGGATTCGATGGATTCTTGGTGCATCTCACCAACCATACCGTGGGCGAAGGTGATGATGCCAAGTCGTATGGTATGATTCACTGTCTCTCCGACCCTTGGAACGTGGGCATCCTCGTATTCCTGGTGGTACTTGGCAGCATTGTGTCGCTGATGAACAAGGCGGGCGGTTCGGCGGCTTTCGGTCGCTGGGCTTCCAAGCACGTAAAATCGAAGGTTGGAGTACAGATAGCCACCATCTTATTGGGTATCTTGATTTTCATCGACGATTACTTCAACTGCCTCACCGTGGGTTCGGTGATGCACCCTATCGCCGTGCGCAATGGCGTGACCAAGGAGAAACTGGCTTATCTCATCGACTCTACGGCAGCCCCAGTCTGCATCATCTCTCCTATCTCCAGTTGGGCGGCAGCCGTATCGGGCTTTGTGTCTGGAGGTGAGAACGGACTCGCCCTCTTCTGCAAGGCAATACCTTTTAACTTCTATGCCTTCTTCACCATTATCTTCATGTTTGGCATCGTATGGCTCGGCTTCGACTTCAAGGCGATGAGCAAGTATGATGCGAGACTGAAGGAATGGTACGAGCGTACCAATGGCGGCAAACTCGACGAGGTGAGCGACACCAAGTTGCACATCGTGGAGCATGGTGTGGGAGCCAAGTCATCGGAGGAGGGCAGCAAGAGCAAAGGCTCTGTGAGCGACCTCGTGATACCTATCGTGATGCTGATTATCTTCTGTATGGCGGGCATGGTCTATTCTGGCGGATATTTCGATGCCACCAATGCCAACTACATGAACTTTGTGGATGCCTTTGCGGCAAGCAATGCCTCAGTAGGCTTGGTCATCGGTTCATTGGCAGCCTTGATACTCACCATCATCCTGTTTACCATCAAGAAGACCTTGCCATTCGACGAGGCGATGAGCAGCCTCATCAAGGGATTCGAAGCGATGGTTCCAGCCATTCTCATCCTGACCCTCGCTTGGACCTTGAAGAGCATGACCGACTCCTTGGGAGCCGCCGAATACGTATCGAGCGTAGTGGCCAGCAGTGCCTCAGAACTCCAGATGCTCTTGCCAGCCATCATCTTCATCGTAGCAGCCTTCTTGGCTTTCGCCACGGGAACCTCCTGGGGAACCTTCGGTATCCTCATACCTATCTGCATCGCCGTGTTCCCAGGTGCCGACCCACTGCGCATCATCAGTATCTCGGCTTGTATGGCAGGAGCCGTATGCGGCGACCACATCTCCCCTATCAGCGACACCACCATCATGGCGAGTGCGGGAGCTGAGTGCAAACATGTGCATCATGTTTCATCTCAGTTGCCTTACGCCCTGACCGTGGCAACGGTTTCTTGCCTTACCTTCGTGGTGGCAGGATTCACACACACACTGGGTATGGTGACCAGCGCTATCATCTCGTGGATATTCGGAGTGGCAATGCTGGGCTTAGCTTTATTCTGTCTAAATAAACGTTCGAAAACAAAATAAGTACTCTTTTATTTGCAAATTTGGAATTATTTCAATATCTTTGCAAGCGAAATTAAGAATCAACAAATTATTAACTTAATACAGAATACATTATGAAGGAATTAAAAGGAACAAAGACTGAGAAGAACCTCCAGGAGGCTTTCGCAGGTGAGTCACAGGCTCGTAACAAATATACATACTTCGCAAGCAAGGCGAAGAAGGACGGTTATGTTCAGATAGCCAACATCTTCGAGGAGACTGCTGCCAACGAGAAGGAGCATGCCAAGATGTGGTTCAAGTACTTGGAAGGCGGTGCCATCCAGGACACAGAGAAGAACTTGGAGGCTGCTGCCAATGGCGAGCACGATGAGTGGACAGAGATGTATCCACGCATGGCAAAGGAGGCTCGTGAGGAAGGCTTCGAGGAGATTGCCATCAAGTTTGAGATGGTAGCCGAGATCGAGAAGCACCACGAGGAGCGTTATCGCAAGCTCTTGAAGAACGTGCAGGACAAGCTCGTCTTCTCTCGTGATGGCGATTGCATCTGGCAGTGCGCCAACTGCGGCCATATCTGCGTAGGCAAGCAGGCTCCAGAGGTTTGCCCAGTTTGCAACCACCCACAGAGCTACTTCCAGATTGAGGCACAGAACTACTAAGATATATAAAAACAAACGTATGAAAAGAAACGTATTGTAGATATAAAGAAATCCCCGAGGCTTTAGAATTGTCTCGGGGATTTCTTTATTTTACCATTTCAAACATCATCTCTATCAATCTAGGAACCCCATAGTCTTCTATACTTTCCTCATCAATCCAAATATAATCTTCAGGAAGATTGGGGGTATCTTTCAGTTCTAAAAGATAGAAGTCTGCAAGAAGCACACGATGAGTGAGCACATGCTTAACATCTTTTGCCAACAGTATTGGATCACAGACAAAAGAAGGCATACTCTCTAATTCGGAGGCATTGAATGGTTCCCACAATCCCTGCCAAATATCTCCCTCGCCTCGACGATGGATAGCAACTTTCCCCTTACACCTTATATATATATAAATAAGATGACGAGTCTTCACCTTCACCGTCTTGTTCTTAATCGGCAAGTTGTCCACTTTTCCACTGCGCAAAGCCTCGCAAGTCTCTGCCAATGGACAGAGCATGCACTTGGGGGATTGCGGCGTACATTGGATGGCGCCGAAATCCATCATACCCTGGTTATAGGCGGAAACTGGCGATAATTCCATATCGAACTCATTCGGACGAATCTTCTCTTTCGAATTTTCTGATGGAGAAGCATCTGCATGTTCATGTCCTATGGGCAATAAGGATTGCGCCAAGGCAGCAAACTCCTTCTTTCCCTGGGTGGAATTGATAGGTGTTTCTATGCCGAAGTATCTCGATAGCACCCGATAGACATTGCCATCCACCACCGCCGCTGGAATATCGAAAGCAAAGGAAGCAATGGCAGCAGCCGTGTAATCGCCCACTCCCTTCAAAGACTTGATACCTTCGAGGGTATTCGGGAATTGCCCCATAGCTACGATTTGCTTGGCTGCCGTATGGAGGTTTCGGGCACGGGAATAGTAGCCCAATCCTTGCCATAACTTCAAGACATCATCCTCGCTGGCAGCAGCAAGGGCATCTACCGTGGGATAAGTTTGCATGAATCGTTCCCAATACTCCCAACCTTGGGCGATACGAGTTTGCTGGAGGATGATTTCGCTGAGCCAAATGGCATAAGGATCCTTGGTTTCGCGCCATGGCAAGTCTCTGCCATTCTCACGAAACCAAGAAATGATTATATTCGAAAATATTGTATTCATTACTGTTCTGGATATTGCTGATAAATCTTCAATCCGAATTCATTGGCAAGGGCATAGGCATGCTCCATAATGTCAGCGAGGATATGTTCGTAATTTACCCATACCTTATCTTTCACGAAGAAATAGAACTCCATCGGCAGACCGCACTGCGTAGCCTCCAACTGGCGAACCATCAAGGTCATCTCTGTATTCACCTCGGGACGCTCACGGAGATACTTTTCCATATATTTTCTGTACAACTGGAGATTGGTTGGAGCAAGAGCCGATGGATTCAACAAGTCAATATCCTCTACCTTTTTTCCACAATTCATCTGCTTCTCGGCAAGACTCAACGAATCGGCAGAAATCTCAGAGATGGCAACACCATCTTTCGCCAAGGTCTTTTGCAAAGACTCTTTCAACTTGAAGGAGTCCTCCGTGGCAAAATGTTTTTCTAGGAGACTTTTCTTCAAAGCCTCATCAACCAAGCGAATATTACGGAAGTCGAAATATACCTTTCGCTGAACTCGTCTTCCCCCACTCTTCTGCATGCCTATCCAGTTTTGGAAAGAGCCATTCACGAGGGTAGCTGGCGAGATGGTGACGATGGTATTGTCGAAGTTACGCACCTTCACCGTGGTAAGCGACATTTCCTCCACGATACCATTGGCATCCACCGACTTCACGGTAATCCAATCGCCCTTATGGAGCATATCGTTGCTCGTGAGACGGATACCAGCAGCAAGACCGAGGATGGTGTCCTTGAATACCAACATCAGCACAGCAGAAGTTGCACCCAAGCCAGCAAAGAGAGCCATTGGATCCTTGCCCAATATAATAGCTACGATGACAACACCCGACACGAAGAGCATCAAGATTCTCAGCACGCCACAAAAAGTATGGAAGTATTGCTGCGCCGAAGAGCGACGCTGTCCCGATTCCTCCAATCCCTTGAACGAACCGATGAACACCAGCACCGTGCGAACGGTCATCACCACTATATAGATACCCGTGGCACGTTCCAACACCTCCTTGAATATCGGATACTCTAAATAGATGAGCGGCATCAGCGACCATATCACCACGGCTGGCACAATGTGGCAAGCCGAAGTAAGCACCTTCTTATTGAGAAGGATGTCGTCCCAAGTCACCTCCGTCTTCTCCGTAATCTTTGATATCAACGGAACCAATATCTTACGGCACAAGAAATCGCTCAACATCGCCAGCAAAATGGCAGTAATCGTGAGCAACACATGGCGGAGCATAGGCACGTATCCACCTGAGACACCTGCCCATGCCATCATTTCATCTACAAACTTACGTATTTCCTCCATAACTTCAAACTCTAACTTTAGGCTTCCATTTTCAGACTTCCATTTTCTGACTTTCAATTTCAGACTTCCAATTTCAGACTTCTAACTGAATCATGGTTGGCAGAGCAAGGTACATACCTTATCTGCAAAGTTGCGGGCATTGTTGCCATGCATAATTCCATTGTTAATAATGGAGAAGCAGAGGTCGTGCCCATTGGCAGCCTTGCAATAACCAGCCAGCGAGATGATGCCCGTCAAGGTACCCGTCTTCGCCTTCACGTTGGCATGGGCGCATCCACTCTTCATGCGCTTCTTCAAGGTTCCATCCACTCCTGCGATAGGCAGGGCATGGATAAGATGCTCCTTAATGTTGTCATTACGGAAAGCGTAACGAAGCATCATCGTCTCCAGTTCTGCACTCAGATAGTTATACAGAGACAGTCCTGATCCATCCGCCAACTTATATTTAGAAGGGTTGAGACCAATCTTTCTTATCAACTGTCGCTCCACGTTACGAGCGCTCTTGGCACTGGCGGGACGATTGCCCGTGGATGCCGCAATCTGATAATACATGCTCTCCGCATAAAGGTTGTCACTCTCCTTCATCATCTTGTGCAACACCTGATCCATGGTATGGAAACGAGTGCAGACCGTAAAGGCATTGGAAGGACAAGTCTTTGTCGTGGCATACATTTCCTCATATTCGATTCCAGCGTCCTTCAACTTCGCCAAGAATCGGTCCATGAAGATGTCCTTGCGAGCAAACACCAATGGCGAGAGCACCGGATTGTCGTCATCCCAGCACCAACCTTCGCCCAACAACGCCGCATCCTTCATCGATCGGTCGGCATACACCTTTCCCCGGATGGTATCTACTCCCATATCCTTCAGACTATTGACAAAAGCAGCCAAATCATCGCTGTTGAATCGAGGATCCATACCGCCCACGCAATACACATCGCCATTCAGCACACCGTCGTCTATGGTTCCCGTGTATTTCAACTGAGTCTTGAACTGATAAGAGCCACCCAACTTATCGAGTGCCGTAATGGCAGTAATCAGCTTCATCGTACTTGCAGGGCGCATCAACTGGCGCTCATTGTGGCGATAGATGCAAGAGTCTGCCTCCAAATCCCAAACCATGATGCCCACTTGCGAAGTCTCGAACATCTTGCTATCCAAGAGTTTGCCGATACCCACCTGCACAGACTCTGGCCAAGGAAGCTTCAATGTATCAGCTGCCAGAGAGTCTATCATCGTAGAATCCGCAAGTTCAGACTCATCCTGTACCTCAACGACCTCGTCATCATTCACATTTTGAGCCTGCATTGGCAAGACCATCATCATTGCCATCACCAAGCTCAACATCACTAATTCTAATTTTTTCATTGTCTTTTTCTAATTTCCTTCTCGAATGCCTCTGCATTGTCTGGCTGAACAGCCACCATATTTTTATTTCCGTATTCTATCACCACACATTGGTCCAAGCCCATGAATGTCTTCACCGTACGCACATCCACGATGTCGCACACCGGTACGTTCTTGTTGGTGGAGAAACGCCCCTCGTTGATGATGAGATATTCCATCTCGTCGTCACGATCGATGGGTTTCACTTTCTTGAAAGTATAAGTGGTATTCAATATGCGCTCTATCATGCCCACGATGATGATGGCTATGAAGATGCCAATGATGGCGGTCTTCACCCAAAAGAAATAACCAGCCAAGAGAGCGAAAACAACCACCCCCAAACGAGCCGTCGTGCCGAAGCGCTTATGAAAAGTTCTGTCTGCCATACCTATGTAAATATTCACATTTTGATAGTCTAGAAGACTATATTACCATAAAATTCGGTGCAAAATTACAAAAATTCCGTATCATATTACGCTTTTTAAAGATAAATTTGTACTTTTGCATCGAATTAAGAATTAATTCCTTAAAGAAAGCGGCTTCTTTCGCAAGAAAAAGGCTGCTCTAGAGATAGATATTTAGATATAAGAATAAACTCAATGGTTTATAAGTATGATTTTCTGATTATCGGTGCAGGAGTTGCCGGTATGAGTTACGCCCTGAAAGTAGCCAGAGCGCATAAAGGTAAAGTGTGCATGATTTGCAAGACCTCTCTCGACGAGGCCAACACGTCGTTTGCACAAGGTGGTGTTGCTTCAGTCACTAACCTCGAAGTGGACAACTTCGAAAAGCACATCCAAGATACGATGATTGCTGGTGACTACATCAGCGATCCAGCAGCAGTCAAGCAAGTAGTGACCAAAGCCCCTGAGCAAATCAAGGAGCTTGTGAATTGGGGTGTCAACTTCGACAAGCAGCAGGACGGCAAGTTCGACCTCCATCGTGAGGGCGGACACAGCGAGTTCCGCATTCTTCATCACGCCGATGATACGGGTGCCGAGATTCAGCGTGGCTTGATGGAAGCTGTGCGCAACAACCCAGACATCGACATCAAGGAGAATCATTTCGCCGTGGAGATTATCACCCAGCACCACTTGGGTGCCCGTGTTACTCGCCGCACTCCTTACATCAACTGCTACGGCGCATACGTGCTGAACCCTGATACCCAGAAGGTGGATACCTATCTGAGCAAGGTTACCGTGATGTGTACCGGTGGATGTGGTGCCGTTTATCAGACTACTACCAACCCCGTGATTGCCACAGGCGATGGTGAGGCGATGGTTTATCGTGCCAAGGGTACGGTAGCCGACATGGAGTTCGTGCAGTTCCACCCTACAGCCCTCTTCCACCCAGGAGAGACCCACCCAGCATTCCTCATCACCGAGGCGATGCGTGGTTACGGCGGCATCCTGCGCTTGCCTAACGGCGAGAGCTTCATGGAGAAATACGACAAGCGATTGAGTCTTGCCCCTCGCGACATCGTGGCTCGTGCCATCGATAAGGAGATGAAGATCCATGGTCTCGACCATGTTTGTCTCGACGTGACCCACAAGAACCCTGAGGAGACCAAGCATCACTTCCCTAACATCTATGCGAAGTGCCTCAGCATCGGCATCGACATCACCAAGGATTATATCCCAGTGCGTCCTGCCGCTCACTATATGTGCGGTGGTATCAAGGTAGATTTGAACGGTTGCTCTAGCATCAACCGCCTCTATGCTCTTGGCGAGTGCTCTTGCACAGGTTTGCATGGTGGTAACCGTTTGGCAAGTAATTCCCTTATCGAGGCTGTGGTTTATGCCGACACTGCTGCCAAGCACAGTTTGGAGCATGTGGATGAATACGACTTCAACGACAAGGTGCCTGCTTGGAACGACGAGGGTACCTTGACCAACGAGGAGAAGGTATTGATTACACAGAGCGTGAAGGAAGTGGGCGAGTGCATGAGCAACTACGTAGGTATCGTGCGAAGCGACCTCCGACTGAAACGTGCATGGGATCGTCTCGACCTGCTCTACGAAGAGACAGAGAACCTCTTCAAGCGTGTCAAGGTGAGCAAGGAACTCTGCGAGCTTCGCAACATGATCAACGTGGGTTATCTCATTACCCGCATGGCTATCGAGCGCAAGGAGAGCCGTGGTCTTCACTACACCATCGACTATCCTGTACACGCTTACGACAAGAAAGACTAATAAATATCCGATTTATCCAAATCGGAAAAAATATTAGATAAAGCAAGATAACATATTAGATAAAAGAAAAGGAAAAAGCTCGGATGTGTTTTGCATCCGAGCTTTTTCCTTTTTTATCTAAACTTACCATTCATACTTATGCTACCTGGGCTTATTTTCCTCACTATCTCGTCAATGAGAACTTCACACTCAAGCCAAAATCCTGCGTTGTCGTAGGATAACTGCTGCTGGAGAGCAATGGCTTGTTGGTCTGACGATCATAGTAGAAGCTCATCGTGAGCATCTTGCTCAATGTATAATCGGCTGAGAAACTCAACTTCAAGGCATTGTTTCCGCTGCTGGCACTGCTCGTCATCGAGGCGATGTCACGAACAATGGCTGCCTGCTTGCGGAAGCTGAAGTCCAAACGGAGATTCAGGTCGTGGTTGGTGCCCACGGTGGTCTTCGTGCTGTTCCTGCCGCTGGTGCCATTCTTGGCGTTCTGCTGATTGCCTCTGCTTCCAGAGCCTTTCACTCGATGCGCCTTCGGGGCATTGAAGAAATTGAAGTTGTTGATGCGATAGCCCATACCTATCACCCAATCCTTGCTCAACGCCTCGTTGACCTGAACGCTCGTCATACTGAGGTTCAGCACACGAGTCTGTCGGTATTCCCCCTTGATGGTCATATTGTTGTTCAGCGTAACATCCATACCGAGCAATGGCGAGAATGCCTCATTGATGCTCACCTGCGATACATTAAACATACTGCTAGGCGACGGATTGCCCGTAGAGGCATCGGTCACGAATCCCAATCCATTCATATACTCCTGATAGGTGCTGTAACTGCTGTAGCTGCCCACGGCGAAAATACTCTTGTAGGCATGGTTGACGTTCACACTTTTGAAGTGGTCACGGAACCAAGGCAACTTGCCCAAACCACTGTAGCGCACAGTCCAGTTAGGCAACAACCGACTCAATGCCGGGAAGATGGAGAGCGAACTGCCACCCATCGAGGTATAAGCCTGGAGGAACGCAGGTATCATCACATCGCCACTATATGGATTGACAGGCGTGCGAGAGCCGTCAAACTTACCGCCGCCCAACATGGAGCCAGCAGGATAGATAGCCTCAGCATATTGCGCCTCTACCCTATCACGGAAACCAGCGAGCGAGCCTACAAACTTCTCGAAAGTCTTGCTGCGATAACCACTGTTGGCATTGCCCATTCCCTCGAAGGCAGACCCTATGGAGATGGTCGTCATCTGGAAAGTTCCACTCTGGGTGGTTGGCGTTCCCTCATACATATATTGTATGCTCTTCAGCGTGGTCATGGTGCGAGTGGCAGAGAGGTCTATCTTGAAGTCTTTCACAGGTTCCAAAGTGGCACGAAGCTGCAAGTTCTCCGTCTTGCTAGTGGTAGCAGGCGTGGCAAGGGAGTCGTTCTGGAGCAACCAGTCGTTGCGTCTCGCCTTGTCGATGTAACTTTCATCCACCATTCCGAAAGCGAAGTCTAGACCTGGAGCCATCTGTCCCACCTTTTTCTGACCGAAGGCATCACCCACACTAGGAGTGAATCCAGGCAAGGTCATCTGGTAACTGTTGCGATAGGTGAAGCTCACCTTGCGCACCATCATCGCCAGTCTTGCTGCTTGTTGTGCCAGCTTGTACCATTTCTCGTTGTCGAGCGGTTCCTTAGGAAGCACCGTAATCTTCAGCTTCATGGCACTATCCACCATCGACTTGATGCGAATCTGATTGTTATCCACCTTTTTATATTTCAGTCGATAGGACTTTCCATCCTCCGTCTTTGCCGAGATGATGAGTCGCTTGCTGTTCTTGCCGTGCTTCAGCAGCAAGGTGGTATCAGGCAAGAGAGTGATTTCCTTCTCGAAAGCCTTCTTGTTCTTCGGAAGCACCTTCCTCAAGTCGTTCGTCGCCCCTTGCTTGGCGGGCTGCTTACCTTCGGCTAGAGCCTTCACTTCTTCCGCTTTCGCCTTGTCTTGCTGCTTTTTCTTCTCTATCTTTTCCCGCTTTTTCCTCTCTATCTCGCTTCTGCTTACAGAGCGGCTGAACTTCTCGTTCACTTTCTTGAGGAATGGGATATGGTTGTAAAGCTTCACCAAGTCGAGGTTACCGTTCAAGGTCAGCTCTCGCTGGGTGTTGATGGTGTTGCCATACGAGTTGCCGTCCTCATCCTCGGTGCCTCGTTCCCAAGAGTAGTTGGCGTTATAAGAGGCATCCGTGTTCACCCAGTCGAAGATGGGGAGTAGGTTCAGCGGCACCTTATAGGATGCAGTGAAGTTCTGGCTGTAATCGAGTGGCGTACCCCAAGTCTTCACGCTCTGCCATATCGATCGGCGATACACCGAATCCTTCCAGGCATGATACTGGTCTGCGTAGAGGTCGGCGTTCACATCGTCTGGATAAGGCACGTCCACCTGGGCGTGGGTGGCACTCTGGAAGTTCATGTGCAGGTTCTTGGTCAAGTCCCAGCGCAAGGAGAACTCACGGTTCCAGAGGAATTGGTCGCTCACGGTGAGCGGCAACTGCGAGTTGAGAGTGCTCTCCATGTCTCGCTCTTGCAACTCATAAGTATCGTGCGTCATCTCCGTATTGAAGGCGATGTTCTGCGGCAACCAGTTCAGTCCGAAGCGTTTCAGAATGTCGAGCCACTTGCTCTTGTTCTTCCACTTCTTGAAAGGCTCCCACGCCTTGTAGATAGGTGTCCAGGAGTAATCCAAAGCTCCTCGCCAGTTGTCCCGGTTCTCATACACGGTGGTCTCGCCCGAGGTATGCTGGTGGGTACGACTATAGGTGAACGAGAAGTTGGCAGGGTCGTAAGGCATCGGATGGTGCTTGGTGGCGATACCGATGCGGGCATTCGACACGGCGAAGTTGGTCTGCGTCACCTTGGTCACGGCGATATTCTCGATGGAGTCTCTTTCTGCCTTCGAACCTGCGGCATCGAGGGCATCCTTCAGCTCCATGTCCGTATCCAGCGGATTATACTTTGGCGAAGTTTTCTCTTTTGTCACACTATAATATAAAGGTATGCTCACCTTCGCCTTGTCGGGGAAGAACTTGCCCATCTCCAACGAGGTGGTCACACTATAAGTGCCATAGTTGTCGGTAGAGCGACTCGCCACACCGTCTTCCAGTCCGCCGAAGCCCTCGCTCGTATAGCGTCCGGTGGCATTCAGGCTACCCAGGTCTGAGAGTTGCACGTTCAGGTTGGCGTTGGCAGCCCATCCTCCCTTGTTGTTGTGTTCCAAGAGTCGAAGCTCATTCACCCACACCTCGCCGCTCTTCACCTCGCCCGAGTTGTTGCGTACACCGATCATGAGGGTCTTCACCTCGCCCAGACTCGGGTTGCCCACGATGGTGAGCTTGTTGGCTGGGTTGTCGGCATCCATCATCGTGTAAGGCGACAGATAGGAAGCCAATCCTGCCGACTTTGCCTTGTTGCGCTCTTTCTTCAAGTTGGTAAAGACGCTCAGATTGACATTGAGCATATTTGCCTCGGGCCACACCTGTTTCCTTGCCGATGAGCTATTGCGAGAGTAATTGCCCGCAGGGGTCAGTTTCAGCGGAATCTCATATTCATAATAGTTGTTCTTGTAGTCACTGCCCAGACGGATGAACACGGCGAGCTGGTCATCCTTCAGGTTGGTGGTGTTTTGCTCGAAGGCATTGGTATGGGTAAACATCTGTATGCGCTTATACTGGCGCAGGTCGATGGTGGAGTTCTTATATACCGCCTTCGCCTCACCATTGGTCAGGTTCTTCACCACGAGGCTCAGTGCCTGTTCGTTTGCCTCCACCAGCTGTGGCTGACTAGGGTCTTGCTCACGCACAATGCCAGGAGGCAATACATAGTTGACTGGTGTCTTCTCGGCATTCTCCTCCAAGCTCACGGCGCTAGCCTCCAAGGTTCCGCCACTGGCAGCACCCAACGGCTGGTCGTAGGTACGCCACTTGCTGTGCACCAAGTCGAGCGTACCAAAGCGAAGCACGATGGGTTTCTTGAAGTTGGTGAGGAACATGCGCATAAATCGGATGCTGGAGAAATCGTTGATGTTTCCCTGTCGCTTCTCGAACTCATCCACGGGGATGCGAAACTGATACCAGGTGACCGACGAATGGGTATTGTCGCGCCATGTCTGGCTGTACTCTCGCTTATCCACGATGAAGTTGCTTCCCACCACGAAGTCCTCCGGACGGATGCTCACGTGATACTGGTAATACTTCTCGTATTCATTGAGCGTATAGTCCTGGTTGATATCCTCCACATCCGGGGTGGATTTATAGGAAGTGTCGTAACTCTCAGTACGGCTGTCGCTGTCGGGCGAGTTTCCCTGAGGGTTATTGATATACTTGTATCTCAACAAGATAGGCGCACGCATCTCATCCCAGTCGCTGCCACGGAAGTAGTGATAGTTGTCTCTGGCTGGGTCGGCGAAGATGCTGTCGAACACCGCCTGGTTCACCTTGCCCTGTATCTGGTCGAGGTAAGCACTCTTGTAGAAAGCCTGCTCCTCGGCATCGGTCAATCCGTTGAATCCCACATCCTGCAAGGCTCGGCTACCACTGGTAGTGGCAAAGGCGTAGGTCACGGTGCTTTGCGTAGGAATCTTACCCCACTGGGTGTAAGTAAAACTGTTGCTACCATCCACGGGCATTCCGCTCTCGTAGAATTTCTTGCCGTCACGGAGGACGTCTTCGCTCACCTCACCCAGATTGATGTAGAAGTCGCCACCATAGTCGGCGGCATCTGCCTGGTCGCGGGTGTAGATGAATGGGTCGAGCATCCAAAACTCGATGTATTCCACATTGGCTTGCTCGAAGTCGTTGGTGTCCAACTTGCGCATCATGCCGCCCCAGTTTCGCTGAGGATTGGCTAGGGTTCCGTCTGCCTGCAAGTCGCTCACATTGAAGTTGTAAGGACCTGGCTCCGATGGATAGTAGGCTAGATTGAGCACGCTCAGCGTGTTGGTGGCTCCCTGGTAGGTGCTCTGCTGGCGCAGAGGGAAAAGCTCCTTCACATACACCTCTCTCACATAGTGATTGCTCAACTGCTTGAGGTCGCTTTTGATGTGACTTGGAGTCAGCGAACTGCCACGGCGAGTAAAGAGAGGATCGATGGTGTACCAAGCCAGTCGGGAGCGATGGAATCCGCTGCTCAGCCCCGTCTTGTCTTTGTAATCGTCCTTGAAGTTGAGCGATGGTACGCTGGAGATAACCCACGAGGTAGGAGTCATCACGTCGATGGTTCCCTTGGTGCTCTCGAAGTCGTCGATATACGAGGCATTGTCCTGTATGCCTCCCGCCTCGCCCGCCAAGAGCTGCGCAAACTCGCCCTTGAAGGTGATATAGGAGGGCTGGGTAAGGTGCAAGAATGGAATCTTGTCGAGCACATTGGTGAGCCATTGGCTCTCCTTCTTCCAGTTTAGGTTCACGCCCCAAAGGGTATTCTTGAGAGGTTCCGATCCCATCGCCACCTTGTTGGTGAGGGCTTGCTCGGAAAGATGCTGCAAGGTACCACTGAGTTGGAAATTCTTCGAGAAATCATACTCCCAGTTGAATCCCACCATGGTCTTTCTCATCTGCCCATAGTCGGTGTTGCTCTCCAGGGAAACATTCACAGCCGTTCCTGCGTCGATGATGCTCTGGTTGAGGATGGTCACCTCGCCGGCGTTGTAATCCACCGAATAATCCGTGCCTTCCGTCAAGGTGACCCCACCAGCCGTCACCACTACCGATCCTTGCGGCACATTATAGGCTCCCAGGGAGATGACGTTGGAAGAAGAACCCTTAAACTGTCCTACGATGAGATACTTGTTTTTCTCTGCCATCTGCTTAGCTATAGTCTTCGTACTGTCGTAGAGTTCGGTGAAGGCATACTTATCTGCCTGCTCTGCCGCCACACCTTTCTTGACTAGGTAGTCACGCATATAACTTCCGAAAGGCTCTATCTTCGGGATGAAAACACGTCCGTTGGAAACCGTATAGCCCTCCACATAGTCGAAGTAGCCATTGCTGCGGGCTTTATTGTTGTTGTCCAGGCGGTCGGCACCCAGCACACGAATGATGGGCTGGCTCTTCACCTGCACCTCCGGGATGTAGTTCACATATACGCCCGTGGTGTCGCTCTGGTACTTCACGTCGAGGCGGAATTTTTCTTTCTCCACCTGCGAAGCGAGGTAATACACGTTTTTCATCATCAAGTCCCAGTTGCCCTGCTGTGGATTGTTGCTGGTGTTCTTCAGCGATTTCACGAAGAGTCCCTGCTTGGTGTCTGTGATGTCGGAAGCGAACTCGCCCACCTGATAGGTCACACCGCCGTAGGTATATTCGTAAGCCACGGCGAGTACTTGGTCGGTCTGGAGACTCGACTTCAGGGAAACATATCCCATTGCCTGGTTTACTGTATATTCCGAAGAATTGAGCAATCGGGCACTCTCCAACTTCTCGTAGTCGCTGCCCCCAACGAGTCCGCCTCCCTCCAGCACGGTGGAAGCCTGGTCGATGTCGCGAGCGGCGGCAAACTGGCTGGTCATCGCCGAATACTCCGAGTTGGCTTGGTTGGATGGTACTGTAGTTCCACCAGCGCTCCACATCCTATTGCTCAGTTTTTCGGTTTCGCCGAGGTCGGTCAGGGCAATGATGTTTCGGGTATTCGTGGTGGTACCGCTTTTGTTGGTCACCCAGATTTCCACACGGTTGATGGTGATGCCCGTCAGGAGGTTAGGCAACTTCTGCATCCAGGCATCATAGTGATTTCTGAAATATCTAGACAGGAAGAAGTGTCGGTTGTCTTCGTAATCAGCCACGTTCAATTCGAAGGGCGTAAGTTGCACGCCTCCTTTGCTCGAGACACTCTTGGAGGCAGATTTTTTCTGAGAAAAGACAGTTTGCAGCTTGAGCTTGCCAAACTGCATATCGGTGCGCACACCGAAGAGGCTGCTTGCCCCCTTGATGAGCGAGGAATTGCTAGGAAACGACACATTACCCGCCTCAACGAGCTTGATAATCTCATCCTCCTTGCCGTCATACTTCAACTTCATGTTCTGCGCATCATAGTCGAAGGTGGCATCGGTGTTGTAATTGAGGTTGAGGTTCATCTTGTCGCCTATCTTACCATTCACGTTGAGATTGATTTTCTCATCGAAATTCATCATCGTGGTCTTTCGGTTTCTGATAGGCAGGGAAGGGTTGTCGATGTTCTTCTTGTTCATGCCAAACTTCAGTTCGGCAGTACCCTGCGTCTTGACGCGGATGCCACCAGGACCGAAGATTTTCTCTGCGGGTCCCAGGTCGAAGTGCATATTGGAGAAGTCGAACTTCTCCTTGCCTTTGGCTTGGTAAATCTCATTGTTTTTCTTGCGATAGAAGGCATTGCGCTCATTCTGCTCCGTCCAAGCGAGATACTCCTTGGAGGTAAGCATGATGGGAGCCGACAGCCAAGTGTTACCCATACGGTTTCCGATGATGTAGCGGTCGAGGGTATCGTTGTAGCTCACCTGATACTGGAGCGCATCAGGACGCTTGAGGTCGAGCGGACTCTGGTAAAGGTCGCTCAGGGAATAAGGCTGGGTAAGCTGGATTTTCCAGCGAGGATGCAACAAGGAATCGGGAATCGTATCCTCATCCACGACAATGGGCTGACTCTTCGGCTGCTTCTTGTCTTGCTGCGGAAAAGGCAAAGCGAGGGCATAGCTGAAGGTTGCCACCATCAGCCAAGCCATCAAAAAATAAAGAAATCTTTGCCTCATCTAAAACAATTACTTGATTTGCTTCAAAGCCAGTTTCACCACTTGTTCCACAGGCAGGTCTGGCTGCGCCTTGAGAATATCCACCACTACCTTGGCAGATGGAGCTGGCGAGAAGCCGAGCATCGTGAGTGCGCTGACAGCCTCATCCTTGATGTCGTTGTTCACCATCGCTACATTTCCGCCATTGGCAGGAAGCTCGTCGGCAATGCCGAGACTCACAATCTTGTCCTTCAAGTCGAGGATGATGCGCTGAGCAGTCTTCAGTCCGATGCCTTTTACCGACTTCAGCAACTTGTCGTTGCCAGTGGAAATCACATTGCAGAGTTCGCTGGGCGACATGGAGGAGAGTATCATGCGAGCAGTGTTGCCCCCCACTCCCGACACAGTGATGAGCAGTCGATAAAGTTCACGCTCCTGTTTGGTGGCAAAGCCGAAAAGGGTGAAAGAGTCATCTCTTCCACCAGCCACCAACACTTCGTGAACATAAAGTTTTACTTCTTGCTTGCCCTGAATAGCCGTATATGTATTGAGCGAGATATTCAAGCCGTAGCCCACGCCTGCCGTCTCAACGACAGCCATCGCAGGAGTCAACTCGGTC
>ERZ808245.627-NODE-627-length-17041-cov-5.737666_pt1 | contig 17041 bp, 12 predicted proteins | sample MGYA00521243_ERZ808245 | MGnify/ENA primary metagenome ERZ808245 (study PRJEB31516, sample SAMN03275576) | gut metagenome | biome: mammalia-associated habitat; material: feces | host: Papio cynocephalus | place: Kenya | collected 2012-07-07 ... | reverse complement strand
GACAATGATATTTGTTTAATTTAAATCGAACCCACTTTTTCAAGTGGACTCATAAGATAAATGTTTAATCAAGATTTTCAAACTTATTTTTCCAAACATAGATTGTATATCATGGGAATGGCCATGATATGTATCATGCTGTTTCATCAGAATTTTTTGGAAGGGCAATTCTTTGACTTCTTCCATGCCTGTGGACATTGGGGCGTGGATGTGTTTCTTGTGGTATCTGGTTTTGGAATCGCTCATTCTTTGATGAAAAATTCCAAAAAGGATTTCTATATTCATAGAATAAAACGATTGTTGCCTTCTTGCTTGATATTTGGGTGCGTAAGTTGCGCCCTTGCTTTGTCTTCTAACAATGTGGAGATGCCAAGAAGATTATTCGTCATGATGCCTCTGAGCATGAACCAATGGTATATCACGGCAATTGTGTTGTTTTACTTGTTGGCTCCTTTTATCATGCCGTTTGTACAGAGATGGAAAACAAAAGTGCTGTTGGTAATTATTCCTGTGTGCTTCTTGGCAAAAGCTGTTAATCTGTCATTTCTATGGCCTGTTGATTGGGCGATAGAACGTTTTCCCGCTTTTGTCTTTGGAATGGTACTGTATTGTTCTGCCAAGTGGATAGTGGGATATCGGTATTTGCTGATTTCGCTTTTGTTGGTTGTGCTGCTGACATGGCTTGTCGCAGAAGATATACGCTTTTTTGACAGTCGAACTTACCGATATCTTATATTTCTATTCATTATACCTGCTTTCTGCTATTTTTGCGGATGTTTGGAATGGCTTACCGATAAAATGAAAATATCGATGTGCATAAAGTGGGTGGGCAAATTGAGTTTGCAAATTTATTTGGCTCATGCCTTTTGCTTTGACTTGGTGCTGAAATATGCTGGCAATACCCCCCCATTTTGTTGTTCGGGATTGCGATAGGAGCCAGCCTCTTGTATGCTTATGTGGTTTATAAACTTGTAAACTTAGAAAATGACTAAACGTTTAGGATATTTAGATTGTCTTCGCGGCATGGTGATGCTGATGGTGGTGTTCTGCCACACTTGCGGAGAGTTCTGCTTAGGGTGTAAGAATGGCTTTTGGCTAAGCGATATATTCGGCATATTGATGTTGCCAGGGTTTTTCTTTGTCAGTGGTTGGTTTACGCATATTGGCATTTCGGGGGGGGCGATTCGGAAGCGTCTTAAAACTATGCTGCTGCCGACTATTGCCATGTTCCTGATATATGTGTTTTTATATTGGGGAAACATGGATGAACTCGGCTATTGTGCCTTGGGCGAGTATAAATTCGGCTACTGGTTCACTTTTGTTCTATTTCTCATCAACTTGATTCATTGGATAACGGTGGTTGGGATGAAGGGCTTTTCTTTGGACGAAAGCAAAAAGGAAAAATGGATACTGATGGCATTGGTTCCAGTAGCCATAGCACTTGTGGCATTGAAGAATTGGGACTGGAACCACAATGGTGCCGTATTGGCAAATTGGTTTTCGTTAAGATTGATTGCCATGTATTTTCCGTTTTATCTTTTGGGCATGGTGTGCCGTCATTTTGAGGAGCAATACCATCGACTCGTAGAGAATGAATGGCTTGTGGCTCTTGTGGTTGTGACTTTTGTCGGAAGTCTCTTCTATCATGGTGGTGGATTTTATTATGGTTGTGTGCAAGGATTACTGGGTGTGTTCTTGCTTTATCGTTTTTGCTATTTTTACCATGATTTTTTTTCAGATAAGACTTGGGGTGGCAGACAACTGTCAATGATAGGTCGCAACACGTTGCCAATATATCTGTTACATTATTTCTTCTTTCTTGGTTTGAAACTCTATGGCTTGGGAGATGACATAGACTCCCATACGCAATGGTTCCTGATGTTGGCTGTAGCTTCGGTATTAACGATATGTGTTACCTATGCCTCGCTTGCCATGGCAAAAGTATTTGGCTTGTCGAGGCTTATGTCAAAGTTATTGATTGGCAAATAAATATTTTATGATAGATATATCTGTAGTGATACCTGTTTATAACGCAGGTGTTTTTATTCATAAGTGTCTTGATTCCATTATTTCGCAAAAGGGAGGATTCTCTTATGAGATTATCTTGGTGGATGATGGGAGTACGGACAATTCAGTGGATGTAATCCGGCAATATCAGGAGTCGGAGGTTGTGAAGAATTCGGGTGGTAGAATAGTGTTGATGAGGCAGCAGAATGCTGGTCCTTCGAAGGCTCGCAACCGAGCGATAGAGATGGCACAAGGGCGTTATCTTGCGTTTATCGATGCCGATGACTATTGGAAACCTGGGTTCTTTATGCGAACGGTGGCGTTCTTGGACAAGCATGAAGAATGTATAGGAGTGAGCGTGTTGCAACAAGTTGATACCATATCGGGAGTTCATGTGTCGCCTATGATTTCTGAGGATGGATTGCAAGCTGACGAGGCCGTCTTATATGAAGATGGCTACGTAATCAACGACTTCTTTCGCTTTTGGGGCAATCGTATGCACATTTGTCCTGGTGGTGCCATGATGCGAACGGATGTGGTGAAGACCACTGGAGGTATGCGTGAGGATTTGCGCATCACCGAAGACTTGGAATTTTGGGGATATTCTGCCTTGTTTGGCAAATGGGGATTGATACCCGAAGTGCTGTTCATGGGATGTGGCGCACAGACTGTTACTTCACGTGAGGACTGGATTAAGAGAATGAAACGAAGATGGGACAATGCACCGACCGTGTCTAAATGGGAGAAAAGGTTGGTTGAAAAATGCCCTTCTCTGAAAAACAATGAGGGCTATCGAGTGGCGCAAGGTGCCATCGCTCGTAACCTTGTTTACTGCCAATTGCTTTCGGGTAGGACTTCTCTTGCTCGTCAAGAGGCTCAGAAATATGGTAAATATTTCACCAAGGATGTCATAGGCAAGCTGATGGATCTTGCCAAATGGATGCCTGTGACTTGGTGGGGATTATGCAAGTTGTTGAAATGGAGGGAATGGCACCGATGACTCAGTATGCTGAAAATAAGAAATCTTATTAAAACTTAACGAAAATATTATGAAACCAAAGATACTTTTTATCATGCACATGCCGCCACCTGTGCATGGGGCTGCCATGGTGGGGCAATTCATACACGATTCAAAATTGATAAATGACTCCTTCGACTGCCATTATGTCAATATGGCTGTGGCTACACGGCTGGAAGACATCGGCAAAGGGGGATGGCATAAGGTGAAGGGAATCTTCCGAAAACTATGGGAGATACGAAAGGTAGTCAAGGAGGTGAAGCCCGACTTAGTGTATATCACTCCCAATTCGGCCGGTGCTCCATTCTATAAGGATTTTATCACGGTGATGATGCTCAAGCTCATGGGGCAAAGGATTGTGATGCACTTCCATAACAAAGGTGTGGCTACTCGGCAGAACCATAAGCTTGACAATTGGCTCTATCGCAGGTATTTTAAAAATGTAAAACTCATTTTGCTTGCAGATGCTCTTTATGGGGATGTTAAGAAATACGTGAAGAGGGAGGATGTCTTTGTTTGTCCGAATGCCATACCAGAAATAAACTTGGCTACGGATTGTATCGTCTCTAAGTCCAAGGCCAATGCTGTCGCTAAATCGCCGACCGAGAATGGCACTCCTCATATTCTTTGGCTCACCAATATCATGAAGACCAAGGGCATCATGGAGTTTCTTGCAGCCTTGAAGATATTGAAGGACAAGGGCGTAAAATATCAAGTTGACTTTGTGGGTGGCTTGACCAAGGAGATGACTGGCGATGAGTTTGACACGGCCCTCACGATGAATGGATTGAATGATTGCTGTATCTATCACGGACCAAAATATGGTGATGAAAAGTATGCGTTCTTTAGTGATGCCGACATCTTTGTCCTGCCGTCTTATACAGAGGCATTGCCAGTTTCGATTCTCGAAGCCATGCAGTTTGGCTTGCCTGTCGTGGCAAGCAATGTGGGTGGTGTGAGTGCTCAGGTGGAAGATGGTGTGACTGGTTATTTACTTGGTGGCAAACTGCCTATTATGCTCAATACTTTCCGTCCCGAAGCTCATGAAATAGCGGATAAGCTAGAAACTCTTCTTACTGATACCAACTTGCGCCGCAAGATGGGTATGGCGGGAAGAGAAAAAATCGAGAGAGAGTTTACCTTGGAAGTTTTTGAGAAAAGAATGGTGGAGATACTTTCTAACAATGTTGAGTGTTGAATGTTGAGTGTTGAATTGTGAATACTATATGATAACTTGGATTTTAGAACATGTCATTTATCCTTTATTTACTTGGCTCGGGATACCAAGAGATTAGTTTTTGCCTACGTGAAAATCTTCCTACATTATTAATTCGATGAAAAAGATTAAACTATACGATTATCAAAAAGAGATGCTGGCGGACATCATCAACGTGCTTTCTGCCCCTAATTTCGATACTATTAAAGTAAAAGGGAAAAAGGTGAGGAGAGGCAACTCCGTGTTGGTGCAGATGCCGACGGGCACTGGCAAGACGTACGTAATGGCAGCGACCGTGAAATGGTTTCTTGACAATCATGACGAGGGTGAGGTATGGATTATAGCACATCGTCGTGAACTCGTGGAACAAATGCAAGTAACCCTCGAACGATTTTGTCTAGACTATGGCGAGAAGGACGAGGTGTTGAAGGCGAAGGTGAGGGTACGGGTGATGTCGATACAATGGCTCAATCTCAACTTGGACAAAATGAGTCAGGAGCCGGGAATGATTGTGGTTGATGAGGCGCATCATGCGATAGCGGACTCTTACCAGAATGTGTTTGAACATCATCGTCTTGCCCTGAAGCTTGGCATGACTGCCACGCCTTGCCGCATGAACAAGAAGTCTTTTACCATGATGTTTGAGCGTTTGCTGGTGTCGCCGTGTACCAACGACTTTATCTTGCGTGGCTACCTGTCCCCCTACGACTATGTAGTAGTGGGCAAGTTCTCGCCCGACCAGTTGACGGTCAACTTGCTGAAGGGACGTGGCAGTGACGGTGACTATGCCATCAAGGAGATGGATGAGAAACTGAATGTACCGCAGACCATCCAACGTCTGTATGACAGCGTAAGAGAGTATGCCGATGGCAAGAAAGGCATCGTGTATGCCATCGACATCGCACATGCCAAGGCTATCGCTGAATGTTATAACCTACTTGGCATCAAGAGTTTGGCTTTGGATAGCAAGACTCCTGCCAAGAAACGCAAGCAAATGGTGGAGGCTTTTCGGAATGGAGAAATCGACTGCTTGGTCAATGTCAATCTCTTCGACGAGGGGTTTGACTGTCCAGACGTGGAGTTTATCCAGATGGCTCGCCCAACCTTGTCGCTCGCCAAGTACCTGCAGATGGTGGGTAGGGGGCTGCGCATCAACAAGGCTGACAAGAACAAGGTGTGTATGATCATTGACAATGTGGGCAACTACCGCAAGTTTGGCTTGCCCGACAAACCACGCAACTGGGAGGCTATGTTTAGTGGACTGAGGGAAGGCAAGGGTGCCATACCATCTTATGTGAAGAAGTTGGGCAACATCGTGGCAGTGGAAGACAAGATGGTGATGGTGAAGAAGGCGAATACGGCAAGGACCCACATGACGGCAAGTCAGGTGAAGGAGTATCTGAAGAATGTGGAGCCTTTCGAGCAAAACAACAGATGGGGTCTCAGGGTAGGTAAAGATATTATCTTACGTCCGGTCTATGCCAGAATCGGACATTTTAAGGGTGATTATGCCGTCTGTTGCATAGGAACGAAAAAATTCTTGTTTGGAGTATTGGATAGAAGGGGAAATCTAGTGGTTCCCACTGAATATTATGATGTCAGTATTAGGAATGATCATGAGATTTGGGTATCAAGAAAATATGGTGAAAGCAAAATTATCGAAATCTCCTAGAATCCGCAATTTGGCTTTCCCCTCGGCCGCCGATTACGAAAGTAGGAGATAAACACCTATGATTAGTGTTTACCTACTACTCGATTTGGCAGTATTTTCTTTTTTTGTAGAGAATTGCTTGGATTATAGATTCAAATCGACTTCCACAGGACAATGGTCGCTGCCCATGATCTCGGTATGAATCTTGGCGTCTTCAATCTGGTCTTTCAGTCTTTGCGATACCAAGAAGTAGTCGATGCGCCATCCAGCGTTCTTTTCCCTTGCCTTGAAACGATACGACCACCAAGAGTAGGTGACTTGCTCTGGGTATTTGTATCTGAAAGTGTCGATGAAACCATCATTGAGCAATTCCGTCATCTTTTCCCTTTCTTCATCCGTGAATCCGGCATTCCGACGGTTTGTCTTCGGATTCTTGATGTCGATTTCCTCGTGCGCCACATTCATGTCTCCGCAGACGATGACAGGCTTCTTGGCATCCAAGCCTTTCAAGAATTTACGGAAGTCGGTTTCCCATGTCATGCGATAATCGAGACGGCGCAGTTCGTTTTGAGAATTCGGGGTATAGACAGTTACGAGAAAGAATTTCTCATATTCCAAGGTGATGATTCTGCCTTCGTGGTCGTGTTCTTCCACTCCCATGCCGTAGCTTACAGCCAAAGGCTTGTGCTTGGTGTAAATGGCCGTGCCTGAATACCCTTTCTTCTCGGCGTAGTTCCAATAACTCTCATAACCATCAAATGACAAGTCGAGCTGTCCCTCTTGCATTTTGGTCTCTTGCAGACAGAAAAAGTCAGCATCGAGTTCCTTGAACTGTTTTTCGAAGTCTTTGCCTACGCAAGCACGCAAACCATTGACATTCCATGATATAAACTTCATTTTGGTAATCATGTTAAACATTAAAATTAGATTCTCTTACTCTCTCCACGGAGCAAATTCATGAACTCCTGCCGAGTGTTAAGCGAGTTGAAGACACCGCTATAGTCGCTGGTTGTCGTGATGGAGTTCTGTTTCTCCACACCTCTCATCTGCATGCACATGTGCTTGGCTTCCAAGACGACCATTACCCCTTGGGGTTTCAAAGTCTCTTGGATGCAATCCTTGATTTGCTGGGTGAGTCTCTCTTGAACCTGTAGGCGATGACTATAGATATCTACGACTCTGGCGATTTTGCTAAGTCCAGTGATTTTTCCATTAGGAATATAGGCGACATGAGCCTTTCCGTAGAACGGAAGCATGTGATGTTCGCACATCGAGAAAAAGTCAATGTCCTTGACGATGACCATTTGGTCGTATTTTTCCTCAAATAAAGCGTCCGTGAGCACTTTGTGAGGGTCTTGCGTATATCCTCTAGTGAGTATTTGCATGGCTTTTGCCACACGCATCGGAGTTTTCTGTAGTCCTTCTCTCTCAGGGTCTTCACCCAAAAGACTCAATACCTCCTTGTAGTGTGAGGCAAGTTCTTCCAAACCCTCACGAAATTCTGTTTCTGGATTCATATCTTAATTTTGAACTGTTATTTTCCCTTTAACCAAGCAAGCCTGCTTGTATCCCATCGCACGTACCTTGGCAAGCATCTTCTGTGCCTCTGCCAAACTGCGGAAGTTGCCAATGCGGCATATCCAACGAGGTGAATAGAAATGCACATACACCGGTTGGTCTGGGTATTTCATCTTGATGGCATTGCCTATTTGCTCGGCTTTCAATCGGTCGTTCCTTGAATTTCCACCAGCAAAGGCTTGTACTCTATATCCTGTAACCTTGTAGCTTTGGCGCATTACTTTTTTGCGCATATCAACTACAGGTGTCTCATTTTCTTCTTTTGAGTTTTCTGTCTTTTTGACAATTGTTTCATGCTGTGTAGGCTTTTCAGCCTGAGCTTCATGATGCTCTGCCTTTTTCACAGAGTCAGGTGTCAGCTTCTTTTGTGGTTCGGAAGCTTTACTTGGGTTGTTAGAAGGTGTAGTTTTAGTAGTGTGATTTTGATTGTCGTTTTTGTGCTTGGTGTCATGTGGGGCATTGGGGTCCTTGACATCCTGTGGAATAGCTTTTCCATTGACTAATTCATCGATAGCCTTGCTTTGGGTAACAGTAACTTTGCCCAATCCGGGTGTATTTTGCTGCAAGTGTTCCAAATAGGTTTGGGCATTACTTGAAAGCGTGATGCCTACCATGATGGCAAAAAGAAAGATGAATTGTTTCATAAGATTCTTTTATTGGTGGATAATAATGCGATATGATGAAAGAACCATGCCCAGTTCTTTTTTTCAAGAAATGGACATGGCTCAATATTGCGATGTATTACTTCTTCCAAGCGTCGATGATACCCTTGAAGTCAGCGGCCTTCAAAGAAGCACCACCGATCAAGCCACCGTCGATGTTTGGCTTAGCGAAGAGCTCTGGAGCATTGCTAGCCTTGCAGCTACCGCCGTAGAGGATAGTTGTGTCCTCAGCAGCCTCGTTGCCATACTTCTCTGCTACGATAGAGCGGATGTATGCCAACATCTCCTCAGCCTGGTCTGAAGTAGCGGTCTTACCTGTACCGATAGCCCAGATTGGCTCGTAAGCGAGGATGATGTTCTTCCAAGCGTCAGCGCTCAAGTGGAATACAGAACCCTCCAACTCAGCCTTTACTACCTCGTTTTGCTTGTTAGCCTCACGCTCCTCAAGTGTCTCACCGCAGCAGAAGATAACCTTCAAGCCGTTAGCCAAAGCCAACTCTACCTTCTCCTTCAAGATCTCTGCAGTCTCACCATAGTACTGGCGACGCTCTGAGTGACCGAGGATAACGTATTGAGCACCTGTGCTTTTTACCATCTCTGCAGAAACTTCACCGGTGTAAGCACCCTTAGCCTTGTCAGCGCAGTTCTCAGCACCGAGACCTACAACCTCAGAATCCAATACCTGAGCTACAGAAGCCAAGTGAATGAATGGAGTGCAGATGATAACGCCACAGTTTGGCTTGTCAGCTACCAATGCCTCGTTGATTTCCTTAGCGAGAGCAACACCGTCTTGCAGGTTCATGTTCATTTTCCAGTTGCCTGCTACAATTTTCTTTCTCATTTTTCTTTTCTTTTTAAAAGTTGATAATATTTTGTTTGTATCTTCTTTTTCTCTTAGCCATGTGGACCATGCCCATATTCTGTCGGCGATAGACAGCAATATCAGTGGCAACAAAAACCACAATACGATTTCCGTAATTTTCTTCCCCATGCTATCCGTAGGCAATTTGCCTAACTGGCTCTCTTCCAATGGTTGCGTCAAGTCGTCCATGCTTGGCAAATCGTTGTGACTCCATTTTTGGATGATAGTTCCGTCGTGCAACAAGATGAGTCCCGGATTACTTCTAATCATGGTCTTGAGAGTTGTCGCATCCGTCGTATAGAACGGATATTCCGCTCCCGTGATGTCTTGCCATCTGGCGATGTCTTTGTCGTCGCTTGCCGTCAGGCAGATAAAGCGATAGCCATGATCTTGCGCATACTCTGCCAACTGGTCGATAGGGCCGAAGTTGGCATCATCTGCTTTTGCAAGGGTTGGTGAGATGAGCAGGAAGGTGTATCCTTTGTCATTCAGCACTTCCTCGGTGATGTCTTCCCCCGTTTTCCGATCTTCAATGCTGAAATCATGGATAGGAGGCACATATCCTTCTTCGGTTTGGACGGTCTTGGAGTCAATGAATTTCCATGTCGAATCGGGATAATTGTCGATGGTAAACTCCTTGCTTACACCATTCTTCTCCAAGATGAACGTGGTCTCGAATTGTGGTTGCTTGGCATCCTTTGGAATCTCCATCCCTTTCTTGATGTTTGCTCCTATGTGATAGGGGCGGAAATCGAAAAGGGGAAGATACCACAGACTCCACAAACTCAATGCGACAGCAAATATGATCGTGTAATTGATGACTATCCATTGGGTTGTCTTGGAGAAGATTCTCACTATCTGCAATGGCATCTTATATAGGATGACGGCGCAACCTAAGAGGATGATGTTCTTGGCGAGTGTCTGCAAGTTGGTCAACTTGATGGCGTCTCCAAAGCATCCGCAGTCCTTGACGGGGTTGGCGATAGCTATCCAAATGGTGATGATGGTCATGACTCCCATAACCAAAAGTGTTATTTTGCTAATCAGTCTTCTTCTGATGCCAAACAACATGAAGATACCTATGGAAAACTCCAACGTGGATAATGCAACGGAAGCGGTCAGCGTCATCCAGTCGGAAAAGTAGCCAGCCATTCCGAGAGCTTGGACGTAATCTGCAATCTTGTATTGGGTGCCAAGAGGATCGATGGCTTTGACATATCCCGATAGGATGAACGTCACCGCCACAATCAATCTACATATGTTGACTGTTAGTTTCTTTATGATATTCTTAGCACTCACTTTCCTGTTCCTTTAGTTTGATGGCTCCAAATACCGAATAGTTGATTATATCCATGTAGTTGGCATCGATTCCTTCCGAGACCAAAGTTTCTCCGTGGATATCCTCAATTTCTTTGACACGTTGTATCTTGGTTAGGATGAAGTCGGTGTAACTGCTTACCCTCATGGAGCGCCATGCCTCATCGTAGTCATGGTTCTTCTTGAGCATCAGTTCCAACGCTTCCTTGGCGTGTTGGTCGTAAAGAGCCATGGCTTCGTCTGCGCTCATATCTACCTCATCGACAAAACCTTTCTCCAACTGGATGATGCCTACGATGCCATAGTTGATCAGTGCGATGAACTCAGGGCGAATGCCCTCGCCTACCAAGGATTCTTTCTTGATTTCAAGGGAACGGATACGTTTTGCCTTGATGTATAGTTGGTCGGTAAGGGAGGATGGACGCAAGATTCTCCAAGAAGCTCCATAATCATGCAACTTCTTCTGGAAAAGTGTGCGGCATTCTGCCATTACATCCTTAAACTGCTGTTCTGTTTTTGATAAATCTGCCATAATATTTTCGAAAATCGCTGCAAATTTACGCATTTATTGTGAAATAGCCAAATAATTATTTTGTATTTTACATTATTTGCAGTAACTTTCGATAAGTTACGCTGCATCTCAACAATAATAATTAAAAAATGCTTTTTTATTTTGTATTGTCTTCGATTTAAATAAAATCTTCACGCTCAAAAATGAAAAAAGTTTCTCATTTTCTTCGCTTAATCAGATTTTTGCAGTAACTTTGCACCCCGAAAAGAAAAAAGAATGAGAAATTTATCCAATGCCGAACTGGCACAAATACTAGACAAAGATATATTCCACATGATTTCTGATGCGGCGGACTCGTTGCATCTGGAGTGCTATGTGGTGGGTGGTTATGTACGTGATTTGTTCCTCGAACGTCCTTCCAACGACATTGATGTCGTAGTGGTGGGTAGTGGCATACAGGTGGCTTCCGAGTTGAAAAAGAGACTTGGCAAGAAGGCTCACCTCTCTGTGTTCCGCAATTTTGGCACAGCTCAGGTAAAATATAAGGATACGGAGGTGGAGTTCGTGGGGGCTCGCAAGGAGAGCTATCATCGCGATTCTCGTAAGCCGATAGTCGAGGACGGAACATTGGAGGATGACCAGAATCGCCGTGACTTCACTATCAATGCCATGGCGGTTTGCCTCAACAAGGATAGATTTGGCGAATTGGTCGATCCTTTTGATGGCGTGTATGATATGGAGGATGGCATCATAGCTACGCCTCTTGACCCTGACATCACTTTCTCCGATGACCCTCTTCGCATGATGCGTTGTGTGCGTTTTGCTACTCAGTTGAATTTCCAGATAGAGCCTGAAACGTATGAGGCTCTATCTCGCAACGCCGACAGACTGAAGATTATCAGTGGGGAGCGCATTGCCGACGAGATGAATAAAATCATGTTGTCAAAACATCCTAGTAGTGGTTTCTTCTATCTCAAAGACACGGGTTTGCTCGACTTGATCATGCCGGAGCTTTGTGCCTTGGACAAGGTGGAGACTCGCAACGGTCGAGCCCATAAGAATAATTATGACCATACGATGGAAGTCTTGGAGAATGTATGCAAGCATTCGGACAATCTGTGGCTTCGTTGGGCGGCATTGCTCCATGATATCGGCAAGCCAAAGAGCAAACGATGGGATAATGCCATCGGTTGGACTTTTCACAATCATAACAATATTGGGGCTAAGATGATTCCTTCGATGTTCCGCAGAATGAAACTCCCGATGGATGCCAAGATGAAGTATGTGCAGAAGTTGGTGGAGCTTCATATGCGCCCGATTGTTATCGCCGATGAGGAGGTGACAGATAGTGCAGTACGTCGCTTGATGAATGATGCCGGAGATGATATTGATGACTTGATGACTCTCTGCGAGGCAGATATCACCAGCAAGAATCATGTACGTAAGCAAAAGTTCTTGGATAACTTCAAGATGGTGAGGGAAAAACTCGCTGACTTGAAGGAGCGTGATTACAAACGCCTCCTCCAACCTTGCATTGATGGCAATGAAATCATGGAAATATTCCATTTGCAGCCTTGTCGTGAGGTCGGTACGTTGAAGCAAACACTCAAGGACGCTGTGCTTGATAATAAGGTGCCGAATGAGCGGGAGCCATTGATGCAGTTGCTCATGCAGAAAGCTAAGGAAATGGGGCTCATGGCATAATGCTATGAGCTTTTTTATATGAATTAACAAGAAAACTTTAAATACTGAATAATTTTTGTTAAAAAGCAAAGGGACAAATGCTCTGTTTGCTATATTATTAGTAATTTTGCACCGTTAAAAACTCGGAGATTTCTTGAAGTTTTCTACTGCGAGGCTTCAGGAGGGTTCTTGAAGAGTGCTTGAGAGAGGCATATGAGCCTTTATATATAATAAGGTGTAGTTGAATAACGATATAATCAATATAATAATATAAAAAATAGGTATGAAAATTAAAAACGTTTTGTTTGTTGCAGCAGTTTGTGCTATCGCAACTTTGACTTCGTGTGGAAGCAAGAGCAAGGGCGGTCTGCCTGACTTCGGCGATGATGAGTTCGCCGTTGAGACAATCGGTACTTCAAGTGCCGCTTTGCAGACTACTTATCCTGCTACCATCAAGGGTATTCAGGATGTAGAGGTACGTCCAAAGGTTTCAGGTTTCATCACTAAGGTGTTTGTTCATGAAGGTCAGACCGTATCTGCTGGTCAGCCTTTGTTCTCTATCGACAGTGAGACTTACCAGGCTGCCGTTCGTCAGTGTGCTGCCGCTGTCAATACAGCTAAGGCACAGATGAATACAGCTAAGTTGACTTATACAAACAACAAGAAATTGTTTGAGAAGAACCTTATCGGTCAGTATGAACTTTCTACTGCTGCCAATAGCTTTGCTACAGCCCAGGCTCAGGTAGCTCAGGCAGAGGCTGCTTTGGCTTCAGCTCGTGAGCAGTTGGCTTGGTGTACTGTTACCAGTCCATCAGCAGGTGTCGTTGGTAGTCTTCCTTTCAAAGAGGGTGCCTTGGTTAGCGCATCAGGTCAGGCTTTGACAACTGTTTCTAACATCAGCACCATGGAGGTATTCTTCTCTATGTCAGAGTCTCAGATACTGAACATGAGCAAGACCAATGGTAGCATCCAGGCAGCTATCGCTGCTTTCCCTGCTGTTAAGTTGCAACTTGCAGACGGTTCTATCTATAACCATCCAGGAAAGGTCGTAAAGATGAGTGGTGTCATCGACGCTACTACAGGAGCCGTATCTCTCATCGCTCATTTCGCTAACCCAGAGAAGTTGTTGAAGAGTGGTGGCGCTGGTCAGATTGTTATTCCTAACGACCAGAACTCAGCTATCGTCATCCCTCAGGAGGCTTGCGCCCAGATTCAGGATAAGATCTTCGTTTATGTAGTAACCAAGGACAACAAGGTGAAGTATTCTGAGATCAAGGTGAATCCACAGGATGATGGTAAGAACTACATCGTTACCGAGGGTCTTCATGTAGGCGACCGCATCGTAGTGAAGGGTATCACCAAGTTGACCGATGGTCAGCAGATCAAGCCTATCACCGTAGAGCGTTACAACCAGAAGATTGCCGAGGCTGCTAAGTTGGCTGAGACTCAGGACAACGCTCACGAGTTCGCTACTACCATGAGCGGCAAGAAATAATGTATAATTAATAATGTAAAATTGATAATTAATAATGTATAGCTGCCTGTGTTGGCAAAAGGGCGCAAGCCTATTTATACATTATGCATTATAAATTATAAATTAAAAAAGACTATGTCATTTACAAACTTTATAAAGCGCCCGGTACTTTCGACGGTGATTTCCATCTTCTTCGTCTTGCTGGGTCTCATCGGCTTGGTATCGCTGCCTATCGAGCAGTATCCTAATATCGCGCCGCCTACCATCTCTGTATCCACTACCTATACGGGTGCGGATGCCCAGACTGTGTTGAACTCAGTCATCGCTCCTTTGGAGGAGAGTATCAATGGTGTGGAGAACATGACCTACATGACTTCTCAGGCATCCAACTCTGGTTTTGCGCAGATTACCGTTTACTTCAAGCAAGGTTCCGACGCCGATATGGCTGCGGTCAACGTGCAGAACCGTGTGTCCCAGGCACAGGCTTTGCTTCCTGCCGAGGTTACCAAGGTGGGTGTCACAGTTACCAAGCGCCAGAGCTCTAACGTGATTATGTTCGCTCTGACCACCGACGATGGCCGTTACGACGACCAGTTTGTTACCAACTACGCCTTGATCAACGTCATTCCTCAGTTGAAGCGTATCAATGGTGTGGGTGATGTGCAGAGTCCTTCTACTCGTAACTACTCTATGCGTATCTGGTTGAAGCCAGAGAAGATGAAGGAGTACGGACTCGTTCCTTCCGACATCTCCAATGCCTTGGCTGAGCAGAACATTGAGGCTGCCCCTGGTAGCTTTGGTGAGTCAACCGATATGCAGTATGAATATACTTTGCGTTACAAAGGTCGTTTGAAGACTCCTATCGAGTATGAGAACATTTTGATTAAGAGTGATGCTTCAGGTCAGACCCTTCGTCTCGGCGATGTAGCCAAGATTGAGTTGGGTGGTTTGCAGTACAACGTAAACTTGCTCAACAATGGTCAGCCTGCCGTGATGGGTATGGTTCAGCAGATTGCTGGTTCCAACGCTACCCAGATTGCAACGGACGTGAAGAAAACCCTCGACGAATTGGAGAAGAGTTATCCTCCAGGGTTGAAGAACGTTATCCTGATGGATGTTACCGAGTTCTTGTTCGCATCTATCGAGGAGGTTGTGTTCACCTTGATCATCACCTTGGTATTGGTGTTCATCGTGGTGTATATCTTCTTGCAGGACTTCCGTTCTACGTTGATCCCTATGATTGCCGTTCCTGTGGCGTTGATTGGTGCATTCCTCTTCCTCTGGATCTTCGGATTCTCCATCAACTTGCTGACGCTGTCCGCCCTCCTGTTGGCTATCGCCATTGTGGTCGATGATGCCATCGTGGTTGTGGAGGCTGTCCATGCCAAGCTCGACCAGGGTTACAAGAGCGCCCTTACCGCTTCTATCGACGCCATGAACGAAATCTCTGGTGCCATCATCTCCATTACCTTGGTGATGTCAGCCGTGTTCGTTCCTGTGTCATTCATCGGTGGTACATCTGGTTACTTCTATCGTGAGTTCGGTGTTACCATGGCTATCTCCATCGTCATCTCCGCTATCAATGCGTTGACTTTGTCACCAGCGCTTTGTGCGATGTTGCTGAAGCCACATGCAGAGGGTCATGACGAGAAGAAAATGTCTTTCGTGGATCGTTTCCACGCAGGATTCAACTATCAGTTCGAGAAGATTACCAATAAGTATAAAGGTGGCGTGAAGTGGGTCATCAATCATGGTGTTGTTGCCGCTGGCGTTATTGTTGCTGGTATCGTAGCCCTCGTAGTCTTGATGGGTACCACCAAGACCGGTTTGGTTCCTGATGAGGATACCGGTACTTTGTTCTGCTGTATCTCCACTTCTCCTGGTACTTCTCAGGAGAAGACGGCTGCTATTGTGAAGCAGGTGGATAAGATGCTTGCAGATAACCCTGCCATCGAGACTCGTAACGCCATCATGGGTTATAGCTTCATCGGTGGTGCTGGTTCCAACCAGGGTACCATCATTATCAAGTTGAAGCCATTCGAGGAGCGTCCAGGTGGATTCTTCCATCGCATCAAGTGTGCTCTCACAGGCGGTGGCATCGAGGCGTTGTTCGTCAACCCTATGGAGTCAACCTCTGTATTGGGTATGATCTACAAGCAGACTGCTGCCATCAAGGATGCACAGGTGCTTGCCTTCGCTCCACCTATGATCTCTGGTTTCTCTATGCAGAATGGTATTACCATGACCATGCAGGATAAGACCGGTGGTGACTTGAACAAGTTCTTTAGCAATGTACAGAAGTTCTTGGCTGAGTTGAACAAGCGTCCTGAGATTCAGACCGCCCAGACTCAGTACAACCCTAACTATCCTCAGTATATGGTGGATGTGGATGTTGCCAAGACCAAGCAGGCAGGTATCTCTCCTAACACCGTGCTTTCTGTGATGCAGGGTTACCTCGGTGGTCTCTACGCATCTAACTTCAATGCTTACGGTAAACTCTACCGTGTCATGATTCAGGCTGGTCCTGAGAGTCGTATGCGTCCAGACGATTTGAGCAAGATTTACGTACGTTGTGCCGATGGCACCATGTCTCCAGTAAGTGAGTTCGTTACACTGAAGAAGATGTTCGGTCCATCCAACATCACACGTTTCAACCTGTTTACCTCTATGGATGTTTCCGTAACTCCTAACAGTGGTTACTCTACTGGTGACGGTATGAAGGCTATCGCCGAGGTAGCTAAGGAGACCTTGCCAGAGGGCTATGGTTACGAGTACTCTGGTTTGACCCGTTCTGAGGCTGAGTCAAGCAACTCTACAGGTTTGATCTTCGCACTCTGTATCGTATTCGTTTACTTGATTTTGAGTGCTCAGTACGAGAGTTACATCTTGCCATTGTCTGTGGTATTGTCTATCCCATTCGGTTTGGCAGGTGCGTTCATCTTCACCAACTTGTTCGGTCACTCTAACGATATCTATATGCAGATTTCGTTGATTATGTTGATTGGTTTGTTGGCTAAGAATGCCATCTTGATTGTACAGTTCGCCTTGGAGCGTCGTCGTAC
>ERZ808245.626-NODE-626-length-17049-cov-5.958397_pt1 | contig 17049 bp, 8 predicted proteins | sample MGYA00521243_ERZ808245 | MGnify/ENA primary metagenome ERZ808245 (study PRJEB31516, sample SAMN03275576) | gut metagenome | biome: mammalia-associated habitat; material: feces | host: Papio cynocephalus | place: Kenya | collected 2012-07-07 ... | reverse complement strand
GAATTTCTTATTATGTATGGAAGGCGAAGAATAGGAAAAACGGAGCTTCTAAAAGAATTCGCGAAGGATAAAAACGTTCTTTTTTATTCTGCCGTTGAGAAAAAGTCTAACCTTGACGATTTTGCGTCTACGACATTAAGGCATTTTAAGGAAAACGCAAATATGACGTTCAAACGATGGGAAGACATATTTCGTTACATCTACGATCACGCGAAAAGCAAAGAAGTCATCATCATTGATGAGTTCCCCTACATTGCAAAAATGGAACCATCGGTTAAAAGCATCCTCCAAAATACGATTGACCATCTATGGAAAGAGAAGAACATTCTCCTCATCTTATGCGGAAGCTCGGTTTCATTTATGGTCAATGAAATCATGGGCGAAAAAAGCCCATTATATGGAAGAAATACGGCGATAATGGCAATATTGCCATTCGAATTTAATGTCGCTAGAAAGTTTTTGCCCTCTTATTCGATTGAAGACCAAATGACTGCTTACTGCGTTTTAGGAGGAGTACCTTATTATTTAGAAAAGTTTGTTTCCTCTTTATCATTAAAAGAAAACATCGCCTACGCAATCGTAGATGCTAATGCCGCCTTAAAAGAAGAACCAATCATTTTACTAAAAGCAGAACTTCGTGAACCCGCTACCTACAATAGTATCTTAGAAGCAATTGCTAGAGGCGCAAACAAAATGTCAGAAATTGCCGATAAGGCATCTATGAAACAAACAGATATTCCAATGTATTTAAATGCTCTTATGGAAATGAGGCTTATAAAAAGGGTCACTCCATGCGGAGAAAAAGCCACATCGAGGAAAAGCCAATACATCATAAGTGATAACTTTTTCAGTTTTTGGTATCGATTTATCTTCGCGAGAACAACGAAAATTGATTTGATGGATCCTTTGGATTATGTAAATTCTATAGAAGAAGAACTTAAAGATTATGCGGGGCGAAAATTCGAAGGAATTTGCTACCAATATTTGCGTTTCTTAGCAAAAAACAAGAAACTTCCATTTATTCCTTCTTCTTTAGGAAAATGGTGGGGAACAGATCCAACTAGCAAAAAGCCTGACGACATCGACATTCTAGGGATTGATAAAAATAAATATATTTTCTCTGAATGCAAATTTAAAAACGAATTATTCGATGTCGGTGAATATAACGATTTGCTGCACTACTGCACTTATTTTAAAAATGTCAGCGAAGCATATTTCTATGCTTTCGTGAAAAAAGGCTTTACGGATGGCGTTAAAAAAGAGGCAAGAAAGAAAAATTGCACCTTATTAACTATCGAAGACATGATGAAAGATTGGAATTAACATTCGGTTTAACTACGTCATTAATGAAAAATATTCTGAAGTAAATTCGCAATTTTAAAGGTTTGAAGAAGGAATCTTTTTTTGAGCCTAATCAAAGACAAGAAAGATGTCACAAACTACCCATTCGAGTCACTAGTTAGTTCAAGTCTTTCTTCCGCCAAAGCTTTCATTTGCCGAATTGTCGCTTTGTTCAATTCGACAATCCGTTTCTCCTATTTAATCCGCGTTCTAATAGATAAGCGTTCAGGTTTTCAAGTTTAGAAAGACATACAAGTTTTGAATGGTAGCGTAGTCGCGAATATTACCATTCTTTTCTCGATTCTTGGCTCTCCATTCACGCGCAATCATCCCAAACAAGGGAGCGTTTAGAACGTCCACTTCATTCGCCTAGACAATGGACGCTTGCTCCTTGGATATTATAAGTGGAATGATGATATTGCCCTTAATGGCATCCGCGAGAATGTGGTAATTTATTTTCGTAAGTTCGCGTTTTATAGTCCAACTGAATTATTTTTGCTCGTCCGCTTTTAGCCTTTGAAATTCTTTGATGATATATAAATTGGTTCCGGGCAAAATCCAGGACGCAAATTGTAGGGCGATGTCTTTGTGTGCATACGTGTCTATATTATATTTGCGAGCCTTTGAAACAATACCGATAGCGTCCAACCCTTCTATCCATTTTTTGGGAATAATGTGGAGTAATTGTGTCCAGCTTCATTTTTAAACTGGTCGAATTCGACTAGGTTAAAATCAGGGTTATTTAGTCTCCCCCACAAGCCTATGAATTCTATTGTATCCTTTCGCCTTAGCCAATTTTTCACGACATCAGCAGGATCTTCAAAGTTTTATACCTTACAATATCGGTTAAAGAGAAATGGTCGTCTTTGCCAATATGTATTACCTGATTTAATACCAAAATTTCTTTATTTTTCAATAGGCCACGTCTCTAATAATTTCAACTTTTTATAGGCTGTTTCGATCAATAAACATGAGCGCAAACGCGTAGAGGAATAGTAGCTCCTAATAGCCAAAAACCTTTTTGCGCACTTTGTGCCACCACTATTTGCTTTAGACGATTATTCTTAAATTCCCCAAATTCATCCAAATATGAATCAAAAGCGTTCTGGGCAAACAAATCAGGTGTTTTTGCATTTCAGTGCAAGAAGTTTCTTAATTTAAAAGTTTTTGCTTTTGAATGCAAAAACTTTGAAGAATGTTTTACTTTTTATTAGAATTAATCATAGAGAGAAAACCGTATGATAAATAACGAAGATCTTAAAAACAGAGACATCTATTTAAAGCAACTGATTGCATTCCAAGACAAAGAACCCATCAAAGTTATCACCGGAATCAGAAGAAGCGGAAAGTCTAAGCTTTTGCTATTGATGGTAAAACATCTTCTTGAAGAAGGTAAAAGCGAAAACCAAATTGTAGAAATGCATTTTGAAAAAATGGAATTCTCCTTAATGTCCTATAAAGAGGTTTATGAATATGTCAAAAAGAAGATCGTTCCTAATAAAAGGATGTATCTCTTTTTTGATGAAATACAAAGAATCGAAGGCTGGGAAAACGCGATTAACGCTTTAAGAGTCGAGTTCGATACCGATATCTACGTTACAGGCTCCAATGCTTGCTTATTATCGAGCGAATACTCAACCTATTTGGCGGGAAGATGTGTCGAAATAAAGATGCTTCCTTTGTCCTTCAAAGAATTTTTATATTTCTATGACTTTGAAGTTAAAAAAATCACAGGTGCCTTTGGTGAAACAAAAACGGAAGTGATTGATAAAAACGGGGGGCACTATTCATTGAAAGAAAGTTTTGCTGCCTATTTAAGATTTGGTGGCATGCCTGCTATAAAAGACGTCGGTTTAGACCAAGAGAAAGCGTTCATGCTCCTTGAAGGAACCTACAACACGATTATAACTAGAGACATTCTAGAAAGAGAAAAAAGAAGAGGGCAAAAAGCCGTAACTGATCCATTGTTACTAAAAAAAGTAGTCTTGTTTTTAGCGGATAACATTGGCTTAAGCGTCTCCTTTTCATCAATTGGTAACAAATTAATGAATGAGGGAATGATTATGGAAAGAAAGAAAAAAGGTAGTCCAAGCGCACATACAATCGAAAGCTATATCAATGCATTAACCGAAACATATTTGTTTTACGAGATAAAAAGATTTGATATAAAAGGGAAAGAGTACTTAAAAACATTAGGAAAGTATTACATCTCCGATGTTGGATTCCGCAATTATTTATTGGGTTTACGAGATAGAGACCGAGGACATATTTTAGAAAATATCGTCTATTTTGAACTTTTAAGACGAGGATATGATGTCGCGATAGGAAAAATCGATAATAAAGAAATTGATTTTATTGCCACTAGTCCTAAAGAAAAAATATATTTCCAGGTAAGTGAATCATTAAGTAGCGAAGAAACTCGAAATAGAGAATTAGCCCCTCTTATGAAAATAAATGACAACTACGAAAAAATAATATTGTCTTTAGATGAAACAGAAGAAGTTTATGAAGGAATAAAAGCGATTAATTTAATCAATTGGTTATTAAGTTAATACCAATAATATCACGAAGAAATACGAAGTAATTTCCGACTAGAAGATAATAATCTATTTTGGCAAATCTTAACTAAGCAATCATCTTTAAAAACAATAAAGACTTATAAATGAAATCACGTTATGAAGGTCTATGGTGGAAAACTGCAAGTGTTTTTGTGCCAAAATTGGGGAAACTGCAAGCAAAAATAGCCTGAAAAGACGGAAAACTGCTAGTTACCTGATAAATGTGACCTAGTGGTATCTTGAAATATTCCGATAATTCCTTGTTTTTTCTAAAAAGTTGGAAAGGTTTAGAAAAGCAGCATTTTTAAGGTTGGAAAAGTTTAGTTTTTTATCGTTTTTTGGGTTGTAAAAGTTTAATATAGTCCTAAGAAGGCGAATATGTTGAAGAGAAAATTTAAAGAAAGATTAGAAAAATGGCTCGCAACAAGCAAGGCGTTATTGGTGGATGGAGCACGCCAAGTCGGTAAGACTTACCTTATCGATGATTTTTGTAAGAAACACTTTGAAAACTACATTTATATAAATCTTGCCTTAAGTCCTCAAGCTATCCCTGCTTTTGCTCAAGCAAAGAGTGTAAAGGATTTTTTACTTGTCGTTTCGGCTTTTGCAACTTCTCCCCTCGTTCCTTCAAAAACAGTCATATTCATTGATGAAATTCAATTAGCCAAGGATATTGACTTCCAAACAATGTCAAAAGGCTTTGTTATGGATGGCCGTTATCGTTTTATCTTTTCTGGCTCCTTATTAGGTGTAACCACATTCAATATCGCTTTGGAACCTACTGGATATCTTTACGAAGAAACAATGTATCCGCTTGATTTTGAGGAATTTCTTTGGGCCAATAGTGTTCAAGATCCTATCATCCAAGAGGTAAAGGATTGTTACGAAAAAAGGAAAGAGGTTCCTACTTTCATTCATGAAAAAATGATCAATCTCTTTTATCAATACCTTATGATTGGTGGAATGCCTGACGCTGTACAAACGTTCGTAAAAACAAATGATTTAGCGGCAACGCATCTTGCGCATAAAGCAATTGAAATTTATTACAAAAAAGACATCACAAAATACGCGAGTGAGTTTGATCGCCCCTATATCGTTAACGCTTATGACTTGATACCTAGCGAATTAAATAGCAAATCAAAGCGTTTCATCCTTTCCAAAGTAGATAAAAATTATTCCTTGTTGCGTTGTGAGAACGATTTTCTTTGGCTTAAAGATGCCGGAATAGCAATTCCTGTTTATAACGTCCATGAACCTAAAGTTCCATTACTATTAAGCAAAAACAACAAGTTGCTTAAGTTGTTCGTAAATGATGTTGGATTACTTTGCTACCGCTTATTGTCTACGGGGATACAAGAAAAAATATTAGCGCATGATAAAGACATTAACTTCGGTGGTATTTTTGAAAATGTCGTCGCGCAAGAACTCTTATGCCATGGCTTTGAATTCAATAATTTGTTCTACTTTTCTAGCAAGAAGCAAGGAGAAGTAGACTTCCTTGTGACTTATAAAGATGAGGTACTGCCAATCGAAGTGAAATCGGGCAAAGACTATAAGGAACATTCTGCATTAAATAATCTTTTTGCGAATAAAGAATATGGCATTCATCAAGCCTTCATTTTTGGTGATTGTAACGTAGAAGTCGTCGGGGAAAAGACATATTTCCCTATCTATATGGTGGATTTATTAAGACAAGAATCGATTTGAATTCATGGTGATGCCATCTAATGAATTGTTTTCCAAAATCAATAAGAATCTAAAGCGTGACTGACGCTATTACAAAAATGTAAGTATAGAAATACTTGAAATTTGCAAAAATGTAAGTTTTCTTTAGTCCTATATTTGCAAAAAAAATGATATGTTTTTACCTCTCTTTCATTTTCAAAAAGGAAAACTGCAAACGAAAAAATTATCTTTCGCTTGCAGTCAATCGTCATTATCTTAGCAAAATAGGCTTCAATAAGTTAAATTTAGAATCAATATCTATTTGCTATTCGTTAAGCTAAACCCAATTGCAAAATAGTATTGCCCAGTGCTTAAACCCGCAAGAGCATTAACCACTTGTTTATAACTTGGAAGCACTTCTAATGTCTTTCCCTCCATCGTAAGCGAATAGGTAATGACATCATCGTCTTTGCTTGTATTTGCCGTAAAGCCATTGTCCACCAACTCTTTTGCGTATTTCTTCACTAGCTCCTCTCCATCACTAGTAGAATCAATCCAAGTGTACAAAAACGGGAAAGCATATAACGAATCGTCTTCATAGCCCGCTTCGCTATATAACCCTCCGAAATAAGGGATTTTGTCTAAGAACGCTTTTCCCCCGATAGCGGTAATAAGGTCTTTGTATTTTGAAGCGCTACGGATGGCCTTATCCCAAGTCAAGGAGGAAGAATCCATCTTCACGGAAGAAGTATCGATTGCTTTTTGGGTGCCAAAGCCTTCATAAACGATTTCTTCTTTTGCCCCGAAAGTGTTTCTTCCATCGCCACCATTTTCATTTGTGATGGTGATTTTATCGTCTTCGATGGTGATCTTCAAATCGTCGATCTTATCAGAAACGAAAGGCGTAAATTGAAGAGTGGAGCTAAAAAGATAAGCGTATTTTTTGTTTAAGGTATAGGTATTCCCTTCTTTAGTGAAGAAAGCGTTAGAGACAGCAAAGCTAGGCCAATAAGAGGAAATCTTAGTGTTAGCCGGCTTGCCGCTAGCGTAAAGCTCAGTATCGTATTTTGCGGCTTTTTGAACGGAGTCCCCACTAGAATAATAGACACTATCGCCAGTGATTTTATTATTCTCATCATAAATCGTATAAGCGAAACTATTCGGGGTAACGCTCGCGGTTCCGTTTGCCACTTCCTCGTATCTACCATTCTTATAACGGATTTCATAATTCTTCACATTGGTAGAGAAATTAAGATTCGAAAGTTTTGCGAAAGCGGCAGAGAATTTACTATCTTCTTCCGCTTCAATAGGAGCGGGCGGATTAACCACTTCTCCTAAGGAGAGGAATTTTCCTTCGAATGATTCGCTCACTTCGATTTCCGTTAGATAAATGATGGTGTATGGCTTATAGCTTGCCTTAAAGCTGATTGATCCATCATTAGCGAAACTCAATGAGAAAGAAGAAACGGAGATCCCGTTTGTCAAAGCGCCAGAGAGCTGAGCGACGATATCCGCGTTCGTAGATGCTTTCAAATCGCCTTTTAACGTATAGGTACTCCCGTCTTTAGAAAAGTCATCCTTCGTTAAAGAAGCGAACAAATTGCCATAATGAGAAGCTTTCCAAGAGACATCTTTGTATTCTTTTACAACTGGTGTCGTGATGATTTTATTCTCATAATTCAATGTGCTAAAAGTGGTATAACCATCGTCATTTTGATAAGTCTCATCCGACGCGATTTGATCTTTTTTCGGCTTATTGCCTGTTGTTTCTTTATAAGCGATATGGCGATAAATATTTTCGCTCGCCATCGAATTATGATAAGACTTATAAGTGGTGACTGAGCCTGATCCTCCAACGACCTTGTTGGCTTGCTTTGTAAGATATTCGATATTATAGCCGTTCTTAAGGGTATTTAAGGCTGTTTCTAATTGAGTTTTGTCTTCAATAGGAGCCTCGCTCTCACTAGATGCGGAAGAGCCACAACTAGCGAGAACAAGTAGAAACGGCAAGGAATAAAGGAAAATGTGTTTGTTCATATATAAGTAATCCTTAGTTTTGTGCAATTTCTTCACGAGCAATTTTGACAACCAAATCCCCCCTACCGGCCGCCACGTTAACGTATTGAAGCTTGAATTTCTTAGCAGATTCAGTATTTGGGTTCCATGCCGTTGTTTCGAGAACAATTTGTCCATTTTGAACCGAATAAGTCCCGGAGGCTTCAAAACCACCGCCCAATTGAGTAGAAGAATAGGCTACTGTGCCAGTTGTAGAAGTCGTAGCAACAAAATCCAAGCTAGCAAGGCCAGAGGTTGGGTTTGGTCTTTCCCAAGTCGTCTCAGAAAGGAAAGAAGCGATTCCTTCATCAGTATTTGCGTACACTTTTACTTCTTTTGTAACGGCGTTTTCTTCGCCTAGCGATGCGCTTACGGCCTTAATGGTAATTGTGCCAGTTTTCGCCGTAACCAATTTATAAGTAAATGAACTACCTTCGACTTTAGAAATCGTGGCGTCGATGTCGTTATTGAGAATCTCGACCGTCACGTCATCCGTTGCGTTTGTTGGCTCGGCGGCTAAAGTAAATTGAGTCTCACCTGCCAAAATACTACCTGGCAAATATTCATTGTCTCGGGAATAAGCACCAAAGATATCACTGCGCTCTTTAAAAGCAAGACTGGTAAGATCGTTCGTAACAATCGTCGCTTCCTTGGTAATATCTTCAACTAACGCGGACTTAAAATGGAGGATGTAATTCCCACCTTTTTTGAGTTTGATCGTTTCTTCGTTAGAATCGTTTTTGCCGATTTCGTAAGAATCCTTGCTTGCGTCTTTGTTATTTCTTTCTACTTTATACAAATGGACTTTATCGATATCAGGAATGCCATTCCCTTCAATAACATTAACTCTAATGACGTATTCGGTGTTTTTCACTGCTTCTTTCGTAAGATCAATCTCTTCGGCCCAAAATGGCGAAGTGTAGAATTTAATGCTGATTTGATTTTTGCTAGTAAAGAAGTATTGTTCTAAATCAATACCACTAGCGGTTCTTGTGCCTAATGTTTGCTTGAAATCAATAACCCATTCATAGGATTTTGATCCTTTTTCCGTAGTAGGTGTGTGATCAAGAGCTTGTTCACTACTCATCGTAGCGGCATAAGTCGCTAAAGAGCCATCCATCGCTAATAAGTAGCCATCATTATCGAATTCAAAAACAAATTCGTATTCTTCGATTAAGGGGTTTTCTACGTCGTCTTTAGAACCGAAAGTCGATGTTAAGGTGTATTTATTACCATCAACATCTAATTTAGCGTTGTCTTTTGCATCGGTGGCGCCAAAGAATTTATCGCCTTCAAAATATTTGGTTAATAAATAATCGGTTACGCCATAAGTTCCTTCATCAATAAGGCCCTTATTAAGAACTTTGTTAGCTTCCTCGCGAGTGAGCTCGCCATCTTGTGGATTGGAATCGACGATTTTCTCGCTGCCTGATTTAGATAGATTCACCTTGTAAGCATCATCGCTATAGTCAGATGCGACATTCACAAGCAAATCATGGGCTTCCCCGTAGATGTTTTGTCCTTTCGTGACTGTTTCAGTGCCATCGGTATTAGACATAGTATCGATTGTTTCAACCTTCACTTTATGATCAGAGTAGAAAGTTAAATTGTTCGTTTGACCCTCATAACGAGTGATTTTATGCGTGCTAGTCTTCTCGCTTGTAGTTGAATCGGTCACTTCGACGCTATGCCATTCGTTACCCGTCACGCTTAAACTCGCGCTAACGATTCTAGAAGCGTCAAGCCCGTTTGATTTATTCAATAATTCGATAACTTCGCTCGCCGCGTTTTCGCCAGTAGATGTTGGCTCAGCATTCGATGAAGATGAAGAGCTATTTTCTTCTCCACAAGAAACGAGCCCTAAACCAAGTAATGAGGCGCAAAGTGTCAACAATATTTTCTTTTTCATAACTTAAAATCTCCTTTACTGTTTTGGGGAGGGGACACCGTTTTTGTATTCCCACTGACCGCCATAGTAGCGTTTCGCTACGCCACTGCACCAACCATCTTCATAGAAAGCAAGATCGCTCTCCGCTTCAATAAAGACGAATAGTTTTTTAGCATCATCAATCGCGCCTTTTTGAATCTCGAGAACACTACTAGAGATAACAAGGGATTGCATTGCTTCGTTTCTAGTGATGAAACGGCCCCCGATTTTCTTCACGCTAGAAGGAATATTTAAAGAAGCGAGTTTAGGACAAGAATCCGCAAAACCGCTTCCTAATTCCGTTGGATGATTATTTAGCGTAATGCTCGTTAGCTTCCCGCATGTCCCGAATAAGCCGCTTCCCATGGAAAGAACTGTTTCTGGAACAACGATTGAGGTTAAAGAACTCATTTGGAAAAACGCAGACTCGCCAATGTATTTAACACTAGTTGGGATTGAGAAAGTCGCGATATTATTCGCGTCTCTTAAGCATTGACCCGCCATTAAAACGGTATTGGGATTTAAAGAGAAAGTGGTAGCGTTTTTATCTTCTAGCTCGATAAAGGCGTAATAAGGGTTTTCGCTATTCCCTAGATAACGGCCACCATCTTTAACGTTATATTGGAGAGAGCTAGCTTCATCAAATTTAGAAAAGGCATAAGAACCAATTTCTTTCACGCTAGAAGGGATGTTGATGGTAGTAAGCGCACTTGCACCACTAAAAGCTTGGTTACCAATCGTTTCTAAAGAATTGCCATTAATCGTGCAAGTCACTAATTTTGTGCAACCAGTAAACGCATCGGTCGCAATTTCTTTAACACTAGAAGGAATGGTAATCTCAGTAATAGAGGTTTCGCGGAATGCCCCAGCGCCAATAAAAGTCAAACCTTCGTTTAGGGTAATTGAAGTAACGCTATTTTCGCCTTCAAGCAAAGAACCGCCGATTAGCTTGGTATCTGTATGGAAAGTGACACTAGTTGGGGAGATGTTTTTTTCATTTAAGGCATACGCAAATAAATAAAGGTTGTTCGTGTTGCCCAAATACTCAACACCTTCATAGGTAGTCGTCTTAAGCATGGTATCACCAGAAAACACATTTCCCTCAATCTTCTTTAAAGAAGAAGGCAAAGAGATATTTTTTAATGACTTGCAACTTGAAAAAACAGAAGAACCAATTTCCTCTAGGCCCTCAGGAAGAGTGACCGTTTCGATATAAGGAATATTTGCGAAAGCGTAGTTTTTAATAACGCGTAAGGAAGATGGGAAAGTAATATCGTCTAAATTTGTTAACGAATTGAATGCGTTAACTCCGATTTCCCTAACATTCTCCGGGATTACTACTTTCCTTAGCTTCGTCAATCCGTCAAACGCATCTTCTCCGATACGCGTCACAGGCTTTCCTTCGTAAGTTGCGGGGATAGTAATCTCGGTATCGCTCCCTCTAACTCTAGTAAGCACGGCTTCTTCCCCTATAGTAGCGAATTTAAACGATAACGGGATCGGGCCATCATCATCTTCACTAGGCCTTTCCTCACTACTGCCAGGATTTTCTTCGCTTGATCCTGAGTTTTCTGAACTAGTAGTACTGCTTGTTACGCTATCGCTAGAATCTGAGCCACTTGATTCGCTAGAAGTAATATCGCCAGTCCGGCAAGAGACTAAAGCAAATAGAAGCGGAATGAGTCCAATTAGTGCCTTTTTCATCATCAATATATCCTTTCTTATAAATACTTCGGAATTGTATAGATATGAAAATGATTTTCAATCATTAATTTGCTTTTTCACTAAATATATCAAAAAAAGGCTGCCCGCTTTATTTTCAAATCGAGCAGCCAATCCACTAAACATTATTTCAAAGAAATGGTAACTGGAGTACAAGTATAATCTGTCCCGTCATCAGGATAATCAAATGTGAGGCGTAGCGAAGAATGGCCGCTTTCAAATCCTATTGTTTTGACAATAACACCACTCTTAGAGGTAGAACTAACAAGCGTGAACGTGCCATCCGAATAATTGAAGTTTGCGGTAATGGTGTCCGTTGCAGTTTCCCAGTCGCAATCATACTGATACAAGAACGATAACGTGAAGGATGAGTCATCATTCTTTACTAATGTTGGCTTTGTCACCACAGAACCATAATTTTGTGGTTTAACCTTTCCTAAATATTCCACTATCCCAGCATCGCTATTTTCATAAACAACAATATCCTGAGTCATATCTAGACCAGATTTATTATCGTGTGCCTTGATAGAATATGTCCCAGCTTCAGTTGCATTAAATGTGAAGGTTTGGTATCCAGAATACGAGTATAGAGATCCTTTCGTAATTGTCGCTTTATCCGCATTGGAGCTAGTGATTGAATACACGATGTCTATAGCGGTATTCTTGTCAAATTTCACTTTGCAAGAAACGGAATCGCCAGCAATCGTTTTAGTGGTTCCATCATAAGTCAAGGTTTTGGTTTTTTGCTCAGCAAATTTTAAATGGAATGTTTTGGATAATTTTGCGGCATGAATTGTAACCGGGAGATCTTCAATCTCTTCATTAGCGGTGATATAGTTACCGGTAATTGTAACTTTTGATTTATATTGCTCATCAACCGTTAAATATCCTGTATCGACTGCGGCATTATAAGTTGAAGGTAAAGTATTGATAAAGTTAAAAGACACATTTACGCCAGGAGCAAATTCCGTGCCTACTTTTTTGTTTGAGCCATATCCGGTATAGAATTCAGCGTCGAAGCCAGTAAGATACATGCTGTCAGGATCAAATAGTCCCGTAGAAACTTCTCTAGTCCCGCTTTCTAAAACGCCATCAATAATTGTGTAACCCTCTAGAGTGACATTATCGTCCCAATCAATATCATAATTTGTTAATTTGCCATTCACAGAGACGAGGAGGTCATTATTAAACGAAAGTGTTAATTCAATGCATTTCTTAGCATAACTACTAACTGAATCCATCTTAAGCGTATAAACCTCACCGTCTAACGCTTTTGAGTATTGGAATGAATTTTTGTTATCAGCATTCGATGTACCGAAAAATGTAGAATTGAAGTAGTTGTTCAAAATATATTTTGCGAATCCACATTTCGAAGAATTGGTATCGAAACTACCAACATAAGGATAATTTACGGCGTTTAAGGCAATGGGTTTATCAACTTCAGTGTAACCACCTTCACTTTCGACAACGTCTTTTTTAAGAACATCCGGCGTTCCGGTAGGATTATCGTCATCGTCAAAACTTTCTGTATATTGAATCAAGTCATCGTTATAGTAAGTGAAAGAAATCCTTTCGTTCTTGTCGCCAGAAGAATATTGTGACTTCTTTTTGTGTCTAGTGACGCTTCGATTATCGCTATTCACAACAAAGTCATACTTATCGTATGTAGTATCCTTCCCAGTTGCGTCTTGATCTTGGAAATAAAGGTGACCTTGCTTTGCCATTGTGGCTTCTTTTTGATCGGCAGTTTGTAGTTTAGCTTTAATCGAAGGAACATAGGCGTCGAACGCGGATTTGACTGTTACAGCGACAAAAGCTTCCTTCCCGCCTGCATGGATAGTAACGAGGACGGAATCGTCTGAAGCATTTAATCCAGTAATGGTGTCGCCGTCTACCGAGACATACTTCGAATCCGAAGAAGTCAAAGTGAAACTTTGGTCGGCTGTTTCAGGGAGAATCATAACATTTGTGAAAGTGAACGATTCACCTTTTACAATCTCAATACTGGTCTTTTCATAAGAAACGGACTCGACAGGTGAATAACTAGCCAAAACGGTAAACTCGACTGGATCTGACGTTACGTCATGAACTTTCAATGTTATGGTTGCTACACCCGCCGCTAGTGCGGTAACCATTCCACTATCGTTAACGGAAAGAACAGCGGGATTGCTAGAAACGTATTCCAAAGGATAGTTATTAACGTTACCTTTGACTTTGCTAACGAGCCGATACGTACCATTAGCAACAAGATATTTCTTACTAGGCGCTTCAATCGCAACTGTTAATTCTTTGCTTTCTTCTAGAATGGTCAAAGTAATTTCATTTGACTTGATTTCGCCGAGTTCTGCATGGATTTTGCTAGTTCCAACTTTTAATCCTTTGACCACGCCAGCACTCGTGATTGAAACATTATCATTATTAGCAACAAAAGTGACATTGGTTTGATCGGTGTTTTTGATATCAAAAGTAAGTTGGATTTCTTCATTGACTTCAATTTCGCTCTTGGATGGTTCTTTCAAAGTGATTGAAGGTACTTTCTTTGGCGTTACCGTTATCACTAATGGCGCGGAAGTGACTTCCCCTGCTTTACAGGTAATTTCGCTAGTTCCTTCCGCTAAAGCGTTGATTTTCCCTTTTTGGGAAATGCTTATAACCGCGGTATTGCTTGAATACCAATTCACCGCAGTCCCTTCTGGGAAATTGAGAAGTTCCGCTTCTAAGGTTTCGCTCTCCCCCACTTCAAAGCTAGTTTTCGAGGGCGTTTTGATGGAAATAGTCGCTGTAGCGACACTTCCGCTAGGAACGCTTCCTCCTTCTTCATTACAAGCGGTTAAGGGGAGTGCAAATAACGATAATGCAAACAAACTGCTTAATATAATTTTCTTTTTCATAACATTTATCCTTCCACAAACGATGGTATTTTTGTTGTTCCTACATCAAGGAACGTTAAAGTATAAGATCGAGAAACATCATATCCCTCGCTATCAACTTCGTTATATCCGACAACGACTTTCGACACCTTGGTTTTATCTTTGTTTAGATAAATCTCGGCTTGATCACCACTGCCAAGAGTGAAATAGCTAGATAGATAGCCTCCACCTAAGAAGGCGTTGCCTAAGTAAGGCAAGGCACTCGTGTTTTTGCACACATATCGATCTTGTTCTTCCTCATAAACGAATAATTCAGGTGCGATTTCTAAGAATTTTGGTGAAAAATAAGAATAATCTTGAGGGTTGACGTTATAGCTCGAGCCGGAAATTGGCGTGTAATAATCCCATTTGCTTTCGGTCTCGTTATAGTGATAGAGATAAAGCAAATCTTCGCTTTTTGAAGCATCCTTTTTGTAATAAAGGTCATATTTTTTGCTCGTATCATCTAGGTGCTGTTGATGATAGACAGCATTAGACCCGTCGAAATACCAATAGCTGTCGTAATCGGTATTCGGCTCCTCGTCTTTATAATGGGAATTAATAATCATCGTGTAATTCTTTCCCATATTAGTAAAGGCGGTTTTCAGAATATCTTCTTTCTCTTTGTTCTTGCTCTTTTCCGGTTCTAGATGAGAATAAGTGGCCGTTCCTAATTCGCTCAAATTGCAAGTGACGGTGTACTTTAAGTTGCTTAACACGTAATTGCTTGTATAAGCGTCTTGGTAGTTGATTTCGAACTGCTTGGACTCGAGAAGAACTTGTTTCAGGCTTTCTCCTTCAAACACAAGTTCCGTGGATTCGATTTGGTAACCAGGAGCAAGTAAATATCTCCCAAAAAGCTGAAGTTTTGTGTCGATAATCGCATAATGGCCTTCTTTATCTTTAATGGGGGTAACATCCCCTTCGACTAAGAAGAGGAATGGATTAGCGAACTCGCGGTCATAAACAACTTTGCTACCATCTTCATCAAATGATTCCTTCTCGATGACTTCGTTTTTGTAATCTAGGGCTTCTTCCGCGACAAAACCCCTACTGCCTTTGATATAAGAATAAGAAGAGGAAGAAAAACCGCTAGAAGTTACTTTTGAAATCGTTTTGGAAACGGCAGGATGCTCGCCTCGAACGTTTATAACATCATATTGGTATTGGTTCTTCACCATCTCTTCGCCGCTACTCTTCGTGATTGTTTCCGTTTCTTGCGCCCTCATTTTATAAGAGGTTGCCGCCTTTTTGATTTCGCGATATACAAAGTCAGGGGTAACAAGTTCTTGCTCTTCATTCGCCTTTTGAGCGCATCCTGGGAGCAACATGATTCCAGCGAGAGACAATGTTAATAAAATACGTTTTTTCATTGGTTTTCTCCTTATAAATCAACTTCCGGGATCGAGGTGGTGCCGATAGAGGAATAAACGGCTTTGTATTGAACGCTCAAAAGCGTTGAGGAATCATATGGGTAATAGAAATCCACCAAAGCAACAACGTCATTTCCTTCTTTTTTGATTTTTGCTTTTGAGCCGTATCCGAGTGAGAAATATGGGAGAACTTCCGCATCCGAGAAGAATCCTTCGCCCGCAAATGCTTTCGCATCTTCGTTATCCACGGCGTAATAGCCCTCTTGATTCGCCGTCTCATTAAAGATGTCTTTACTCATTTCTTTTAGATGTGGAACAAACACATCTTTCTTTTGCGGCGTGACGTTATAGTTTGTGCTCTCAGAAGTGTCGGACTTATGCCAAAGCTTGCTTGCTTCGTCATAACGATATTCGTATAAAGAATCATCTTCACCATTGAATGGATCTTTGTGATAAAGATAGTCATTGACCATCGTGTTATCATCGCTACTAGATTTGATGTAATAAGATTCGCCATCAAAATAACTGATTTTCTTGGTACCGACTTCTTCTCCAGTCTCGGGGCTCACGAGACTACACGTCAAAGTGAAGTTATCGTCCACACTATTTAAAATTGCAGAAAGCTCGCTATTCTCTTTCGCTTCGCTAGTAGTGGCTCCTTCAATCGTGACAGCTCCTAAATTTGACAATGTGAAGTTAGATTCAAAAGTCCAAGAGCAGCGAATGTAATTCCCTTCTTCGTCTTTCGTTCTTCCCGTAAAGCTAACCGATTTGCTTCTTATCGAACCGGTGCCGTCTTCTTTAACCGTGATAACAAGCTCGCTTAATGGTTCGTTATTGCCAGTTAAGAAATAGTCGAAAGTGTCCAGCTTGTCATTAGCCAAAGAATAAGAGTAGGTATCCTCTTCTTGCGCTAAGAAGGTGAAATCTTCGCTATCAACAACCAAAAACGGATTGGTGAAGTATTCGTCATAGAAACTATAGTAGCCATCATCATCCGAAATTTTGTAATAGGCGATTTCGTTTTTGTAATTGACGTATTCCTGAGCGACATAGCCATCTGGGCTTCTAGAAACTTGGATCGAGGCGGATTGATTCTCGCCGTTATATTTGTAGACTAAACGTTGCTTCGTTCTTACACCGCTCTCGCCATTTTCAAATGAATAATTGTAAGAGTAAGTGTTTGTAAACAAATCATTCCCAGATAAATCTTTGCAGTTTTGGTTTTTCTTCCCCATAAATTTAAAACCAATCCGAGCTTTACTAATGAATTGGGATAGTCGTTCCGTTTCACTCAAGTTGCCGCTTTGACTCTCTTGAGCGCTAGATGAGGGGGTGCCAGAGCAACTATCTAGAGCCACTATGGCGAAAAGAACAATCAATGAATTCCGTTTGTGTTTTATCATCTACGCAATTCTCCTTTCTTGAAGATTGCTCTAAATTAAAATCCCATCTTTAGGAGTTAATTCGTAGTTTTTCGATTTTCATAAAAAATATTT
>ERZ808245.625-NODE-625-length-17087-cov-6.156470_pt1 | contig 17087 bp, 9 predicted proteins | sample MGYA00521243_ERZ808245 | MGnify/ENA primary metagenome ERZ808245 (study PRJEB31516, sample SAMN03275576) | gut metagenome | biome: mammalia-associated habitat; material: feces | host: Papio cynocephalus | place: Kenya | collected 2012-07-07 ... | reverse complement strand
CAAGGTCGCATCACACCCATTGTGTGACGCGGGAAAAGTTTTTTAATTTTTTGAATATTTTTTCTAACAAATAAAAAAACCTTAATGCCATTTTGGAATAAGGATTTCCATAACATTAAGGTTTGTGGACCAAAGTATATAATTATCTAACAAGAAAAATAATATATAAAATAAATATTTATTATATATAACTAGGTGGTCTTTTACTCACTTAGTTAATTTCTTGTAAGACAATGTTTTTTATTTGTAAGAAATAAAAATGGCCACTGTGCTACAAAAATTCTTATCTTTTTGAAGCACAATGGCCTACTAACTATTTATTAATTTTTAAAACCCATCAAGATATAAACTTCTGCTTTACATCTTTGACAAGTACAATGAAATGTTCTTTGTTTTTTACCAACAATTTTTGGTTCGCTCTTTGTGATAGAAAAAACACTATTTTCATCATCTGTTGATTGAACAAAACCAATACAACGACCACAAAATGGGCATTTCATTTTTTGTTCCATCAAGTTTCGCCTCCTAAACTAAAAATTATGAATAACGTGTTTAACCACTCCTTGTATGGTTAATTCTTTTGTAATAATGTCGTCATATTTAGGGTTTTCAGCATGAAGAATTGCATAGCCATTTTTTCTATACAACCTTTTTACTGTTGCAGAGTCATTTATTAACGCAACCACAATTTCTCCATCATCAGCATAGTTTGTAATTGTTGCAACTATCAAATCTCCATCATTTATTCCAGCACCTATCATACTGTCGCCTTTAGCATCCAAAAGCATTACCTTTTCATTACCAAATATTTGAGTTGGCAATGCAAATGTTCCCTCAATATTCTCTTCTGCTAGTATTGGTTTACCACAAGCAACTTGTCCTACTAATGGGGCTACAATAGTATTTCCTGTTTCTAATCTTGTTGGGGTTACAATTCGACCTAAATCATTTCTTTCAATAAGACCACGAGTTTGTAAAATCTTCACATACTTTTGAGCAGTTGCCAAGCTTGGGAAACGGGCTGCATGAGCAATTTGCCTATAAGATGGAGACCTACCTTCTCTTACTTGAAAAGTCTTAATGAAATCAAGGACATGACTAACTTTGTTCTCATCAATAACCTTCATAAACCTTTCTCCTTTCATAAATGAACACATCTGTTCACTTATGCTTTCAGTATAGAACATTTGTTCTGATATAGCAAGAGAAAAACATTACTATTTCTCATATATAATTTGAAATGGAAAATTTACCATTTCAAATTACTTGAAAATCTAAAAATTTTTTTAATATTTTGTTATAAAAATTACAAAAAAAAATACTTTTATGCTATAATATTAAATATGGATAAAAAAATTATATATTTAGATAGTGCTTCAACTACAAAGGTTAATGAAACGGTTCTCACAGAAATGCTCCCATATTTCTCTGAAAAGTACGGAAATGCTAATTCTTTACATCAGATAGGCCAAATATGCAATAAAGCCATAGCAAATTCGAGAGAAACAATAGCAAAGGATTTTAATTGTAATCCAAATGAATTATTCTTTACAAGTTGTGGTTCCGAAGCTAACAATTGGGCAATAAAGGGATATGCTTTAGCAAATAAGAATAAAGGAAACCATATAATAATATCGGCTATTGAGCATGATAGCATTCTAGAATCGGCGAAATTTCTTAAAAGCATAGGCTTTAATATAAGCTATGTTAAGCCACAAAAAGATGGACATGTAAATGTGTCTAGTATTGAAAAACTTATCACAAATAAAACTATTTTAATTTCTGTAATGGCAGTTAATAATGAAACGGGTTGTATTCAGCCTATTGAAGATATTTCTAAAATTGCAAGAAAAAATAATATTGCATATCATGTTGATTTTGTTCAAGCTTTATCACAGTTCGTGCCAAATGTAAAAAAAATTAGGCCTAATTTATTAACAATTAGCTCACATAAGATACACGGACCAAAAGGAATTGGTTTATTATACATAAAACATGGTACACACATAATTGACTTACTGGATGGTGGAAGTCAAGAATTCGGCAAGCGTGCAGGAACTTCTAATACCCCACTAATTGTCGGATTTGCAAAAGCCATAGAAATCAATTGTAATAATAGAATTAATAATGCAAATTATTATAAAAAATTAAACTACTTATTTTTAAGTACTCTAAAAAATAATGGAATCGATTACATTGTTAATGGCTGTCAACCTAAAGTCGAAAATATATTAAATATTTCATTCCCAAACATAGATGCAGAAGGATTACTACATATTTTGGACGAAAAAGGAATCTGTATATCTGTCGGATCTGCATGTAATAGTACAAATAAAAAACCTAGTCATGTTTTAAAATCTATGGGAATAAGTTTATCCATAATTAATTCTTCTGTCAGAATTTCATTCGATGAATTTATATCCGAAGATGATATTATATACTCTGCTAATGTTATATCCGATACGATTAAAACAATAAAAAAAATGAAGGGATGAAACCCTTCATTTTTTAATTAAACAACTTACATCCTTGTTCTTTGAATTCATCAATTTTTGCTAAAAGTTCCTCTTCTGTAACTCCAAGGAATTCTGCAAGACATGACATACAATAGTAATTTTTAATATCATTACCTAATAATTTTTTATTTAACCCTATAACATTTTTTTCAAGTATCTCTTTTTCACAAATAACGCATTTCATTTTTACACCTCACGAATTGTAAAATTAGGAATACTTTTTCCACGGAATTCCTCATCTAAAATACCCAATTGTTTAACTATCGTCGCACGCATTCTTGTTGCTGGTTTTAAACAATATCTATTAAAATCCATCGGGGTAATATCTGTCTCTTTTTTTACGTTTGGAAACAATAATTTTAAAAATGCCGTGCATAACCTTTTAACTGCTTCAGTATCCCTAGTATCAGATTTCTCAGGAACTTCAATTAACTTGTCAACTATCGCTCTATAACTAACATCACTTCTCAACATGTGAAGTATTGTACAAAAATACTCTGAATTTAATGCCCACCCCGTCATTTTTAAATCATCATTCATCCTTGGAATATCCCAACCTTTTATAAAACCATGAAATCTATCCAAAAGGGCACTCTCGTGAAATTCTTGTGGTAAGTCAGCAAACATGTCAAGATATTCGTCCATATTCTCTTTTTTAATATTTCCTAATAAAATAATTCCTGAATCTGCTACTCCCTCATAATTTCCTACAGTAAAAACACCTGACTCCATATATCCTTTCAGTGCAGCTCTCATCTCATCAACATCTGAAAATGTAATAGTTTGAACCTCGTCCAAAGCAACAAAATCATGGTTACAAACCAAACCCTGTGACCTTTTGCTAATGTCATAAAACATTTTAGCCCTCGACATAACGCCACCAGAAGAAAGCCATCCGTATTTACTAACTCTTCCAAATAGATAAGATTTTCCTGTACCTTTTGGCGCCAATTCTATTAAATTTAATCGTTTTTCAACAAAAGGCAGTAGTCTCGTTATCATTGTTAATTTTTCATCGATACTTTTATATCCATTCGCATTATAATCAATAGCTCCAAGGATTATATCAATCCACTCTTCTATGGAAAATTCATTTCTGGCTTCTTTATAAAAATCTAAATCTATGTTGTATGGACAAAAATTTTTGAAACTTAGTAGTTTTATTTTCCCCTTTACTTTTTTATCATCAGGTGGACGATATCCCAATTCAACCACACCCCAAGTTTCTTTCCCTTTAACTAGTTCGTTTTTACATCTCTCCCATACATTTGGTTCTATCATAGTTTCTTTATTTGTTAATCCAAAATCGGACAATGCAAATGTAGTTTCATTTGTTTTTACATCTATATCGATAGATATCTTAGTAAGGAATTTTACATGTTCTCTATCATTCACTAATCTATCTTTAATACTTATCCAATCAGATTTCTTTGGCAAATAGGTATCTATAAACTCTTTAACTTGTTCTTGATCTAAAGTACCATTTTCATCTTCAAACTGTTTTAGAAGCCAATCTCTTAAAAATGATGGCAAACTTAAAGCAGAGAAAAAATTTGTCTTTTTTAAGTCCTTATATACAACCATATCATCAAAACATTCTCTTAATTTGTTCATACTTTTCTCCTAAAATAATGAGTTTTCACTAGAAACTTTACTTTCAATTGTAAATTCTAGTGTTTTACCAATTTGATTACCACCATCAAATAATAAAGCTGTATAATTGCCCGGCTTTTTTATATCTTCAAGCGTAAATTCCATTGTAGTATTATTTATTTCACAATCATATTTTTTATTATTAATAACAACATATGGGGTTTCCAATTTTATTGATGCTTCCAAAATTAATTTTGCTTTTTGTTTATAACTTACTTTTATTATCTTTGTTATAACTCTAACATCAATATTTGTATCTTTGCGAGTTAAAACAATAACAGGCACTGTAATTTCTTCAAGTGTCGCACCACCATGGACCTCAATCTCTGGAGCTCTACCCCCTTTAAATCTATCATAATTAGCCATACAAAAATAATTATTATCTTCTGCCATCTCATCCAGTTTATGGGTAGATTCTGTCACTCGACAGCACCTTCCTCCATGTTCCCCATCAGATCCTGAATCTATAATTTTAGAATTATAAATCACCGCTAATCTACTTGCTCCGTGGTCAGAGACTATTGCAACTCTTTTATTGGTTGATAGCTTATCTATAGCCATTTGTAATATTTCATCAATTAACTCAAGCTCTTTGGGGATATGAATTGGCAACTTTGTTTTTTCATAATTATAATCACCCTCAGGATGATGCTTTAGATCATCTAATTTTTTATAACTATAATTATACCTAAAATCTTTATTAAAAGAAGTGAGTGTTGGTAGATTTGAACGTGCGACATAAATGCTTGTCATAAGCTGATACTCATTACATTTTTTTAATATATAAGATAAATATTCAGCCCCCATTGCATCAGCAAATATAACATAATCATTATCCAATAAATACTTATCAATAATTTCCGTTCTGGTTGGCAATATATAATTGTATTCTCTTTTCTTTGCCTGTTGTTCAACCATATTTAACATAGTTTCTGATATTCTATTAGTTACTTTGCAATGCTTATATTCATCAAAATAATCATCTAATAAATTATTTTTTTGATTAAAGAAATATTTTGATAGATACAAAGATAAATCTGGATAAATATTCTTTATCATATCTATAATTTCTATGTTATTATTGATGCTACTTTGCGATATCAACTGAATTATAGCTTTTTTCTCAATATCTGTATTGCATGTTAAATATTGTATTCCATTTATACCTTTATTCATTGAATATTTACAATAATCATTTAAGAATCCAATATTTTCTCCGGTATTAAAAGTAAGACACAAGTTTTTTCTCTCATTATAAAAACTTTGAAAATTTTTATCTTGCGTATCTATATCTAATAATCTCAAATAAATATATTTAAAAAATTCACTACCTCTTTCAATTGTATTTGCTACATAATTTATATAATGAAGTTCATTTTTTTCTCTTAATGCAAGAATGTACAGATTTTTACATCTCCCATTTTGGTTTAAACTATTATAGTATTTATATCTGTTATTATCACCAAAATAATTATTGTAACATTCTTCTAATGTTGAAAATTTTTGAACTCGCTCATAAACATCTTTCCATTCATCAGAAGTTAAGAATTCTTGCTTTGCATAGCTTGTAATAGTTTTATCAAATTCGACTATACAATCATAAAAACTTTCTAATATTATTAATGAATAACTATGTCTTTCAAATAATTTCTTATTTAATGCTGTATTAAATTTAAGAATCTCACAGGTTATATTTGTCTCAAGTCTTTCAAGTATCTTTTTAAATCCTTGTTCAACATTACTAAGTTTTGGAAAATTTCTATAAATTCTAAAAGCAAGATTGTCGATTACACCATCAAATATTTTACATCTATTCCTAAATCTTAAATCTCCATTACATATATCTTCTAAAACATTTTTTGCTTGAAACAATAAAAACACGCATTTACTTTTTAGGGATTTTGAAGAAGCAATTGATATTTGATTTAATAGCTCATCCTCATCAATAAATTTAAAATATTGTGAAAACCCTAATACCAACATATTCTCATTATTATTTTCTATATAATTATAAAAATTTTCCATATTTGGACAAGAGTCATTATTTAGGCAAAAGGATGATAATTTTACAATTTTTATCTTTATATCCCCAATATTCTTTACAAATTCGTTATAGTCTCTTGTGTTTTCAATATCAATAAATAACGAGCTATTTAACGTGCTTTCATAAAGATAGTTCTTTACACAATCAATTGCTTTACTCTCCATATTTCCTCCTATTTATCGTTTATTATTTCTATTCCCACATTTACATTTTCTTTTACCAGATCAATTAAATATTTTTTTAATTTTTCAGAATCCATGCTTTTTATTTTTTCTATGACTTTTTGGTTTGTTCCCTTTTTATATTGCTTTTCAGCATAATCCTTAACCTTATTCTCGACAATGATATTCGGATACCAATCATACACATCATTCGAAACATATGCCTTTAACATATTTCTAATTTCATCAGCACTATCACACACAACAGCATAATTTTTTGCTATTTTCAGCATAAAACATTTGTCTTGGTTTTCTCTGTTATTCAACCAATCCTTTTGCATTTTTTCATTAATAAATTTTGTCGCCCTTTCAACTTCTCGCGAATCAGGATTAACTTTTAGTAAGATATTGAATATTTCCTTTGCATAAGATTCGTCCTCATCCTCCATCATACATAAAATAGGTGTTACATATTTTTCAGACCAATCTCTTGGAGACTCACTGTCAGTCTTAGACTTCCAAAGATTTCTAAGTTTTTCTCTTCCTAAATGAGAAATATAGTCATCTCGAGTTTGTGCAACTTTTTCAGCAAACTCTGATTTGTTTTGCAAAAATATGCTATTGTTTGGTAATGCTCTAAAAATATTGTTTATGTGTTCTTCTTCAAGCCCTTCTAACATTGTTAAACAAGTTTTTTTGAAAATTTCATTTTGATTTGTACACAAATTATTAAAATCTTCTTTTGTTGTTGTTAAGCATTTCAAGAACTTCTCTTTATTGAAAGAATCAAGTTCTCCATTTCTCTTAATTTCGTACAAAATAGTAAGAAAAGTATTTAAATTTTCATTAACATTCAAAGTTAACAAGTCATATGGTATTTTTATTGATTGAACCTTATCTTTCCATTCCATAATACATTTATTATAAGAATTTGTACGTATAGAATAATCGTAACTTTCTGCTACAATGGAATATTCCAAAATTAGCTCATCAATTTGTTTATTTACTGTATCCTTATTCCAAACCCAATTAGCATCTGCAGCATCAAATTTTGCCTTTAATAAGTTTAAATAATCATCATGATCATTTATTCGATTTGCCAAATCTATTAAAATGCCGTTTTTGTAGTCTTCTAAATATTTTTGCATTCCATGTCTGCAATTATCTCGCGATATTAATAATTTAAGATCATTCTCTATTTGTTCATTTTGTATGCATTCTTTGCCAATTGACAACGCTATATCCAATTCTGTTGATTGAGCATTTGAAGTTGAATAATTTTTGGAATTTGCAACTCCACAGTATGAATCTATTATTTTGGACAAAGTCGAAGCATCTGTTAAAATATTCTTTCCATCAAAAACATAATTTAAAGTCCATAAAGGGAAGCTTAGATCCTTTAATTTATCTCTAACTCCTTCTCTAACTTGTTCAATTGAATTACACTTAAATTCAGGAATATTAAATATATCAGCAGTAACTTCAATAAATTTACGTTCTTCCGCAGTCATCTTTTTTATGTATTTTTCTTTATATCTAGGATTGTTATTAATCTGTAAATCAATTACTTCCTTGATCATATCTTTTAAATGAACTTCACTCATGTTATCACTTAAATTGCCATCGCTCCATCTATATGCAGGCGTCGCATATTCTTTTAATAAAAACCCCATCATAAAAGCTGTCAAATTGCAAGGCATAAATCCAAATGGTTTTGATTTCAATATATCATACAAATGTGATATCCCGATACTACCTTGTTCTTCAAAACATTTATTTATCTCTTGTTCTATTCTCATCTTGATTTTAGAAATAAGTAAATTAGGCTTGTCTTCCCAATATTTTTCTCCTTCAGGTAATCGCCATGCCCCAGCCAAATTAGTTTCAAGTTTATTAACGTCTACTGTCGCCCTAAATGTACCTGTTGTCTCTTGTCTAATGCCACATTGAGCCCCCACTAATAAAGTCGAAGAAGTATATAAATTCTCAATTACTTTGAAATTTTCCAAACCTAATGGATATCTTTTCAAATTAATATCTTTTAATTCATTTATTAACTCGTCATAATTTGAGAGTCTTTTACCTTGTACACATTGATTTGTGTGCAAAATATACTCGCCCTTTGATATCCTTTCATTCCATTTTCTCAATACCTCAGATGCCCTTCTATCATAATCAGATGCAAGCCCATTATCTTTTCCCCTTTGATATGCTGCATTTGATGAATTGTCAAAGTATTGTTCAAGCGAATCTCCACCTAGTACAGTTGTAGATGTATCAATAACAATTATATTTTCGTCAAATTGAGCCTCAGAAATTTGTTTTCTAAGAGCAATTGCCTCACTATCGTCTTTAGCAAAAGTAACAACTACATTAATTCCACTCATATTAGGCGATGACTTAGCATCTAAAAATACTTTCTTGAAATTATCAATTGTTGCACATTTTTTAGGAAACCTTAGTTTTAAGTAAGAAGAAAAATTTAATGAATCTTCTAATCCACCTTCTATTATAAAATCTTGAGTTTTCTTGCTATCTTTTAATTTTTGTTTTTCCTTTTCAATTGCAGATGAATCCCCACTCGCAATAATAGAAGAATATTGAAATTTATTAATCCCATTTGGTTTTTTGAATATACAACCATATTTAACTAATCTTTCAGCTATAGAAATCGCACTATTTTCCAATTCCGTTCCATCAAAAGCATTGCTTAAATTTTTATCATTCGGCGTTAGCACTTCCACACTATCGCCAACCCTGTTTGATATAGCTTGTAAAAGTAAAATCGTTTTAAATACCCTGTTTTCTTCTTCTGTTAAATTATTTTTTGACAATCTATTATAAGAATCCAAAATTATGCGAATATCGCTCGCCAAATGTTCTTTTCCTTTTTCATAAAAGAAATCCCACAACATATCAATAGTCAAGTAAGGCCATGAATCTAAAGGACCATAATTATCTATAAACCACTGAAAACCTTTTATTTCATCACCCATATCATTTTTAATAAAATCAAACATACTTCTTTGGTTTGATTCAAATGCCGTTGACAAGTATTTTAATAATAATGCCGTATATGGATGGATTGGTAAAATATCATATAATTCCTTTTCTGTTATATTTGCAGCAGTTATTACAAGCTTTTTAGAAGTAGATAGATTACCATTTAAATCGTTTGCATACATTAGCCACTCTTTTAGTTTATTTTCATCTGATGTCTTTTTTAATGCAGCGCCCATCAATTGAAAAGCCATATTTTCTGGCAATTCAATATTGCATGTAGGTTGAACGAACCTGTCCAATATTTTTTGTTTATCGCTGTCTGTATCGTGAAATAAAGCTTCAGACTTATGTGTAACGATAACCATATAAAAAGGTTGTGTGTTACTTAATTCCACTAGTTGCTGAAATCCTGTAAGAGCTTGTTTATTTTTGTTAAAATATTCTGTGAACTCATCCCAAATGAATACTATTGCTTTCAAATTGTTATTTTTTATAACATTTTCAATCCATGAACACAAGCCCTTAATATCTAACTTCATTGCAGTAATACCAACTTCATCGGCGACAAAAAATATTTTATTAATTAATGAAATTATATTATCTCCACTAAATGTTCGTAACTTATTCAATAATGTATCAACCGTATCCCCATCAAACTTATAAGAATATTTGTTTTTAATTAAATTATCAAAATATGACTTATTATCTGTATCTGATAACCAATTTATAATACAATCTTTCAGAGATTCTTCGGCATTGTCTTCTATACCCTGCTCTTTCATTGCAAGTTTAATACTTTCTTGTAAAGCAACTATTAAATGATTGTCGCTGGTTATTCCAGAAGAGCCATATCTATGAATTGTTAAAATTTTCCCTTGATTTTTTATATTTTGTAGTTTGTTAAACAAATCCTCGGATAAATTATCTTTATACCTTTCAAAGTACGATCTCATCTCCTCTTCTGATGAGTCTAATATCTTTTTTAAAGTAAGAACGGCATGAGATTTACCTGTACCATATGCACCTTCAACCCATATTGATTGTTTCTTTTTTCTTGAGAGAACATTTTCTACATCATTTAGTAATTTTACAAATGTTTTATGTGGATAAAATGTTTTCCAAAAATCCTTATCTTTTGTTTTTAATGCCTCAGGGTTTACCGTTGGCAAATAATCTTTATCTATACTAAAATAATCACGATACTTCATATATCTCTCCTAAATAAGATTTAAAACATCCAAAGATGTTTTATCTTTCCTTAAAGTAATATTATCTAAATCTAATGTGAATGATGTGTTGATAAATTCTGGATAGTTAATTGATAATCCTGATAGCATCTTTTGAAATTCATCATAATCAAATCCAAACATTTGGGCAGGGCTGACACCATTGCTATCCAAACTAAAATTAAATAATCTACTAAGAGTAAACTGGTAATAATCTCCACATTCCTCTGCAAACTTGTACAATCCATACAATACCACTAATGGATTTATATTTCTTGATTTTAATCTTGTTATTGATTCCAGTTTATTCCCTTTCATTTCACATGAAGCAATATTAACGTCTCTCCCTAGTGGAGTTTTTAAAATTAGATTTTTTAATGAAGATATAATATTTGATATCGTTCCAGCACTACTTCCATCGCCAATTTTTTCTTTCAATTCATCTACAATATATCTCTCATTTATTGTTGTGTTATTGATAAACCAATTTATTTGTGGAGAATAAGCCAAATTAACATACATTAAAGACCAAAAATCTAACGTATTCATTTTTTGTTGATCATATATTTTATTCATTTCAATTGCCACATCATCCGACTTGTCTATTTCTAATTTCAATTTTGAATCTCTAAGAAAACGTTTTAGGGCTGTTATTTTCATCGACCCCAAATCATTATATTCTGACTTCCAAAACTCTTCTTTGTATTTTAAATATTTTTCTACCCATTCTTTTTCTACACCAAAACTTAAATAACAATCTAGGCTCATTTTTCTCTCTACTCCTTTTAATATCTTAACTGAATTATACACCAGACACCCACTATCAACGTTGTGACATTTGAAACAATGTTGACAATTTTCAATTCTTAATCCTTTTTCCATCGAAATGCAACCATTTACACAATTTGCTTCACATTCTCTACATCCCAAGCAATAAGAAGATTTTTTTAAACAAGATTTAAATAACGATAAAAATTTTATATCAATTTTGGTTTTTGAATTGATCTTAATAACAAACTTTAATCTGTTGTTTTCTTCATGTACGGAAAAAATATATTCTGCTACTGGTTGATTATGTGGCATAAAAAGTAGCCTGTAATTTGTGTTATCTTCTGAACGACACTCACCTAAAGTTTTTAGCCATATTTTCCATTGGTTATTCTTTATTGTATAAATGGATAATGAATCTCCCATTAAACACTCTTCATATTTTGCATCTGGGACTTTTAAATCTCTACCATTATTTCTTACCTTCCAACCACCATTTTCAATAAATTCTCTTTCCTTTTCTTCTGTCTCAAATTTTCTATTAGAAGATTTTTTTATCAAATCTATAAAATAATCAACTTCTTTGGGATAACAAACTCTTTTCATGTATTCATGTTTTCCGGATGACATTGGACACATTAAACACCCAACTCGACTATTACCTTTCTTATAACTATCATTAATAAGCAGCTTATTCCCGAAAATATATAAAAATAATTCTGCAGAATTCCAATCATCTATAACATTGAAATTGTATTGCCCTTCATGTTTTTCTCCTTCACTTACCGTTTCATACTTCGATCTCATTATGCTTTCATCTCGTCTTACACCAACAAATGCCATCCCTTTAAAATTTTGTTTATTTAAAACTTTTCTCAACAAATTTATTTGTGGTGTTGTTTTGTGTACAGCACAGCACCATCTCAATTTTTGTGATGGATAACCGAATGCCAACCATGAAGAACTTGTGTTTAAATGAGATGTTGCCCGAAGGAATTCTATTCCTTGTTTTTTACATTCTTTTTCTACTTTATCTACTAGTCTGTATGTATCAGGATTTTCCATTTTTGTATCACCAAAAATAACTTTAAACTCATTATGTGGCAAAGTTCGCTGAATAATATCTAAAAGAACTATACTATCCTTTCCCCCGCTAAATGCAACATAAAAAACATCAATTTTATTTTTATATTCAATGTACGTATTGTAAGCCCTTTTAATTGTTGAATTAACTAAAGTATCCATAATATACTTATTTTTTTCAACCATACTAGGGATATCAACAAATTGCAAAACACCCTTTTCATCCGGATTGTTGTCAAGTATCTCTAATTCCGGTTTTGTGTATAATGATCCACCTCTTATTTTAGCGACTAAATTTCCTTTATAATAATAAGAATTACTCTCTGCCCACATATATGGATATTTATCATCTTTCTTATAATTCCAATATTTATCGAACCCCAATATGTCCAATTCTTGATAGTATACCGGCCTAGGCTCCTTGCTAAATTTCAATTCTGAGTTTGTTAAAATATATCCACCAGTTGTACGATCCCATTCGTATGAGTACATTTTTTTCTCCTTCTATTCTATACGTTTATCCTTTGCGCTATTGTGTCAATATTTTGATAGCGTCTTTTACCAATTAATTTAATGTCAAATAAATAACTTAATATCTCTTCTTTATTTTTGAATTTAATCTTTGAATCAATCAAAACTTTTTCTAAAAATTCATCAAAATTTTTCGTTTTAATTTTTTTGTTTACAATAAATCCTATTACTTTATTTACAGAATTTGAATCGCTTTCCACCATAAATTGAGCGCTGTAGCCTTGAATATAACTCTCTAATAAAAATTTATTCCAGTTATATCCTACATTAGGAAATTGAGAATAGTTATTAATTTCATCAAAAGATATATAACCTAAATCAGATGTAAATTTTGTCAACAATTCATCAATAGCCAACACGTCAAATCCTATCAATTTCTTTTTTATAAATTTATCTTTATCAATCCTGATATACTCATTTAAAATGTCTGCTAAATAATATTTTGATAGCTTAATTCCCATTTCATCTGAAACTGATTGAAGTTGTTGTATAGTAATTTCTTCATTTCCTGTAAATGAATTATACAACAATTTAGAAAATGCAAAATCTTGCCCTTCTTTAATAAACACGTATCTACGGAATTTTATATCGTTGTTGAATAATATTTCTAAAGATTTACAAATTCCGGAGTCCCCAAAATTTAAATTATCCGAAACCAAAAGTGGGCACATTTTTGTTAACATGTCTATAACTTTATCTCTTAGTGCAAACTGCTCTCTCTGTATCAATTCTTCAACTAAATTTAAAGCCTTCTGTAAATCTTGTTCATTATATTTAAATTGTTTAATAGAAAGATAGGTGTTTTTACCAACGTTTATAAAATCTTTATCAAGATTTAAAATCTGTTTAATTTTTTCTTCCGAAACACCAATAAATAAATTTCTAATCTGTTGAACAGTTATTGGTTCGTAAATAGTATCAAGATATTTTTTTATTTCGGATTTGAGATCAATTAAATTCTTATTACTTTGAAAATAAGTTTTTTCAAAATTATATTTATTAGCAAATTTCTTACTTAAATATTCTTTTAAAATTTGTTCATTTAAGATATTTGTACTGATGAGTTCTTCCTTAAATCGCTCATAAACATCTTTATAATATAACATAAAATAATTGTTATTAAATTTTTCATCTATGTAGTTAATAATTTCATTAATAATTGACTTTTCAATTATATTCTCTTCATCTATTAATCTGTCTTCTATTTTTACAGAAGTTGTTAATAGTATATTTTCAACTTCTTCTTGCGAAATTTTTATTACATTAGAAAAATCAGATAAGTAATAATTTACTAGTCTTTTAAAATCTATAATACTTCCAATTTTATAACCATGTTTAAAGTGATTAATAAAGCAATTCCTTAATTGTTCTTTTTCAAGTTCTGATAAACTATCGTGACTTAAACCTCGTTTTTTATCAATATTAACCTCTTTCTTTTCTGCTTTATCTTTATAAAAAAGATGACAGTCATTATAACCAATATTGTTACACTTTAGCAGTACTAAAATGTATTTTAGTATCGTACTTACAACATATGGAATTTGTAAATATTTGTTATTGTTTAATAATTTTGTCCCATAATGATCTTTATCATATTCAGCAGGCTCGTTTTTTATAAAAGAAAAACCATTATCCACTTTATAACCATTATCAATTAATGCATTACATATAAAATACATGGCATCCAACCAAGAATTAACATAATTATCAACTCCAAATACATCTACCTTTATTGGTATACAATAAGAATATTTTGTTAGTTGATTATTACTTACTTCATTCCAGTCTATCTCACTAAGTCGAGTTTCTTTTTCGATATATTTTAGTTCAAAATCGTCATTGTTTATACCATAAAATTTAAGTAACTCAATAGACATTTTACAAATTGCTGTTCCACTATAGTTTGTTTCTAAAAAAAGATTATCCATGACTTGTTTGGGAGCTATGAACTCAGAACCCGCACTAGACCATAGGAGCCTCTGACTCTGTGAAAATCTAAAATTAATAATATTAATATTTGGATTTTGCCTTATTAGACACCTAGAAAGAGTTACAATATAATCTGCCCAATTATTTATTGTATAAATTTCATTAAAAAATCTAAATTCTTTTGGCTTTGTATAAGATAAGTTTTCTATTTTTGAATTTGGTTGTAATACTTTAATTTTGTCACTATATTCAATTTTATTTATGGATTTTTCACCAACTTGGCTTTCTATCGCTTCCCCATTTAAAAATTGCAAATATTTACTCATTGCACAACTAAATGTATTATGATATGTATTATTTAAACTTTCAAAACTCTTATCTTGTTTTACAATATTAATAAAATCCAAATAATTACAACCATCATAACCATAATCATTGTTTATTTTTTTTATGGCATTAATATAATTATTTATTGTTCTTAATGATAAATTTTGATCCCTTAACCAATTAACAAAATTTTCATCAAATTTTTCACTATTCATGCATATCTCCCTTATATTTTGGATACTTATCTATAATTTCCTTTAACATGGATATATATTTTGCTTTTATTTCTTGTGGCTTAACAATTTTTATACTTTGTCCATATTGCAATGCCCAATATAAAAAAGCCTGTTCATTAGTGTTCAATGTCGCAAAAACACCTTCATCATTTTCCTTTATTCTTGCATTGTTTCCATACCATTCAATAACATAATTAATAGCCTTAGGGTTCTCTAGCATTATAGTTATCTGTGTTGTATTCCCAGCAAACATATATATATGCTCATTTATATAAGAAGCTATATTAAAATCCTCTGAATTTTTTAATTTGGACAACGGCTTAATTTCATCATCTATTATTTTTACTTTAGAAATAGACTCTATTTTATAATTAGATAAATTATCATACTTATCATAGTTACAAACCAAATAATACTTTCCGTTATTGTTTATCATGAAGTATGGATTTATTATAAATGTTTTATCTCTTTGTATTCCCTTTAAAAGTTTATTTGACAAAATTTCATTATAACAAAAGCTGATTTTTTTGTTTTGTTCTATAGCTCTGCTTATAGTGTCTATAGTATAAAAAAATTCCTTATTATTGTATCGATTGACATCTTCAATTTTATAAATATAGTCATACCTTTTCTTTTCGTAAATACTGCAATCCACCATCAATGATTCTATTAAATTATTAGCTTGCTTTGCACTTATAGATTTTGATGAAAAAATAGCATCTACCAAAAAAGATAGTTCACTTTTATCGATATTCCTACTTATTAAAGCACAACCATTATTTCCTTTTTTCATTACATCAACTCCAAAGTTCTGTAATGCTATTATATAAGAAGCAATTGTTTTTACATCAGCAGTTAGTCCATATTCAAGTTGTAGTTTATTATTAATTTCTGAATAAGTTAGGCTATGATTGTCATCGGTATATTTTTGTAATATTTTTATTATATACAAACATAATAACCTTTTATCTGACATAATCAACACTCTCCTAAAGGCATTATATCACAATTTATCTGTTTTTGTATCATTTTTATATAATTTGGCAAATTTTTTGTATTTTGATTTTTTGAAACGACAAATATTCCATTTCAATCATGCAAAACTGTCGTTTTTTTAGTAGATAAGGCAATTTAATCCAAAACCACAGTTTTTACTCCACACTCTTTTGCATAATCCAAAGTCTTCTTGGTTCCACCATTTTTTCCATTAAATAAGGCTATTACAAGTGAAGAATTATTTATCATAAAACGATTACGTTCCAACATACATTCTGGTCCAATATAATCATCATAAATACAACGAATACTATCTAATTGTGTAAGCAAAGACCCATATCTTTGTTTATCTTTTTCATTCCATAATTTATCCTGAGTTTTACATGGAATGGCTCCAATAAGTTCAATAAACGGATATGTTTTTTTCAGTTCCAAAACCATCTCCGCACAAATCATATCAAAACCCAGCGCCATACCAGAAATAAATGTCGTATATCCATTTTTTATTGCTTTAATTATTTCATTCCTAAGTTGCTCTTTCATTTTTAAACACCTTTCGTCTTGTTCGTTGAATTTCCAAGGCAAACTTTGTGGACGATGTCCCGTAAAACAAC
>ERZ808245.616-NODE-616-length-17229-cov-6.553045_pt1 | contig 17229 bp, 16 predicted proteins | sample MGYA00521243_ERZ808245 | MGnify/ENA primary metagenome ERZ808245 (study PRJEB31516, sample SAMN03275576) | gut metagenome | biome: mammalia-associated habitat; material: feces | host: Papio cynocephalus | place: Kenya | collected 2012-07-07 ... | reverse complement strand
CCGCCCGCACGGTAATTGGCCGTGTAGAGGTGTAGAATTGTAGAGGGGGGGGGTATGCGGTGGAACCGCGTAGAAAATGTAGAGAATGCAGAATGGGGGATGGGGACCTATCGATATTGGCCGTGGAGATCAGGAGAACGTGGAGAAGGGGTTTTAGACAGGATTTATAGGATTTACAGGATTTTTTTGGAGGGGGGCGTCCTAATTGTCCCACCTGTCCCAGTTGTCCCGTTCCTCATGCCCGTCCCCACTATCGCCCCTCGGAGTTTTCCAACCGTTTGGAAACCTGTACACATTATTATGGCAAATCGCTAGTATTGGATACACTTGAAAGAGTGAAGCGTAAATGCTATACTATGTAACAGAGTATGGACAAGAACGGAACTCTGATACTGACGGGTTGGGGTCATGTCGACTATGTGGTCTCGGCCGCCGCGGCCTTGCAGGCGTTCGGCGGCAAGGCGGACGTGTATGGCGTGAGTCGGCGTCGTCTGCCGGAGTTCCTTGGCGAACTCGCGGCGGAACGCGGGACGCCGCAATGGAAGCATATCTACCTTCTCGGGGTCGCGCTGGCCGGCGATCCGCCGGCGCTCAAGGCGGCACTCATGAAACTGCAAGCGCGCGGAGTGGAGGTGACGTGGATAAGTGCGCTTGAAATGCCCCAGGATCTTGTCGCGCTGCTGGATGGCGCTCTGAAGGTGCGCTATTATCCCGGGTATCTTCTGGAAGCGGTCGGCCGGACATTTGGCGTGGACGTCGCGGCGTTCCTGCCGTTCCTGAAGAGTCCGAAAAAGGCGTCGGCGGACATCCGTGCCTACTTCAAGCTGATTGAGACTGCGCAGTTCTACCACCGCAACTACCAGGACGAGACGCTTTACGCCACGACGGTGCGGTATCTGGCGTCCGGAGTGCGTCCGGCGGCATGGGAGCCGGGCGTCAGAAGCGCCCTGGAGCATTACAACCGCTACGGCAACCGGGAACTGCTTGGGAAGAGCGCGTCGATAACGGAGCTGCAGGCGCGCATCAACCGGGTGGCGGCGCATGAGCACGCCCGCGTCCTCATCCTCGGCGAAAGCGGCACCGGAAAGGAGACCGTCGCTCAGCAGATCCATACGAAAAGTCCGCGGCGGAACATGCCGTTCGTGGCCTTCAACTGCGCGACGGTGGCGAAAGATCTGCTGGAGGACCGCTTCTTCGGACACGAGCGGGGCGCGTTCACGAACGCCGTCGAGCGGACGGACGGTCTGTTCCTGCAGGCCGACGGCGGGACGCTCTTCTTGGACGAGATAGGCGAGATGTCCCTGGAGGTGCAGGCGCTCCTGTTGCGGGTTCTGGAAGGCGGGCGGTTCATGCGGGTGGGCGGCCAGGAGGAGCTGACATGCGACGTGCGGCTCATCACGGCGACAAACCGCGATCTGCCGCGTCTCGTGGCCGAGGGAAAGTTCCGGGAGGATCTTTACCAGCGCCTCAATGTGGTGCAACTGCGGACGCCTTCGCTGCGGGAGCACAAGGACGACATCCCGGTCATCGCCAACGCGTGGTGGCGCAAGTTCCACGACAACGCGGTTCTCAAGGAGGAGCAGATTGCCGCGCTGACGGACTACGACTATCCCGGTAACGTGCGGGAGCTCGTCAACATCCTGGACAAAGCGACCGCGCTGGAGGAGGAGAATTTCGATGCCCTCATGCGCGAGCACAAGGAGATGAACGCGGCACTCTCGGGCGGTCTGGAACTGAAGGCGGGACGCATCCCGGACAAGCTTGAGGACGCGATCCGGATGCACGTCCGGCGCGTGTACGAGAAGTACGGACAGAACCTCAGCCGCACAGCCGAAGCGCTCGACATCAGCCGGAATACGGTGCGGAAGTATTTGTAAAACCGATGGAAGGCATGCTATGACAGTAGAAGAACAACATAATTTACAAGGAGCGTTGTGATGGCAACAAAATTCAAAACGTTGCGAGAGTTCCTTTACCCACAAGGGAAGAAAGTGACCCTTGAAATACCGGATTATCAACGCGGGTATAAATGGTCGGTGAAAGAACGCGAAGACAGTCAGTCATCCGTGGAATATCTTCTTGCCGGTTTGATTCTTGCGTGGAAGACCCATCCAGACCAGGCATACTTCTTGCAAGGGATTACAGTCTCGGAAAATATGAATACGATTGATAGGAATACGATTGAAATAATTGACGGGCAACAGAGGGTCACTTCCCTTTACTTGATTTTGCGCGTCTTGGGGATTTCTTTCGTCTCTAAAGAGAATGACATCAAGTTGCAATACAGTGTTCGAGCTGCGTCGCAGACATACCTTGATAATCTCAAGGTCGAGACGTTTAAATGGGAAGATATTAACGAATCTGAGCCTCAAGATAACCATTATTTCCGCGAGGCCATGAAACAGATAAAAGGTATCTTCGACGACGAAAATACGAAACTGAAATCTGAGAAGAAAATCGACTTTGTTAATTACATATTGGACAAAGTCACTTTCCTCTATATCGTTGTTGATCGTCAGCAAGCTATAAACACTTTTACGATGATGAACGGCAACAAAGCAACTATGCATCAGGAAGAATTGGTGAAGGCCCAGATGTTACATCAGATATCCATCCCAGTGCAAGTATCAGACAAAGAACGTCCTTCGACATTTGATGAGCTCCTGGAAGCAATAAAAGATTATGCCGCTCGCGATTGGGAAGCTGATGCATTACGCAGTCGTTATGCAAGAGAGTGGGACAAATGGCTGTATTGGTGGAACCGTAAAGAGGTGCGTGTCTTCTTCGGTTCAGGAAACAAACCTATGGGATTACTGTTGAAATATTACTCTTGGGGAAAACAGATTGCCAAATCTTCGAAAGATTTTCGATACGAAAGCTTCAAGGGATTATTGAGAGATGCGGAAGCAACAAAAGCCGTTTTCAAGGAGATTCGTGACCTCCAGAAGAAGTTTGAGGATGTTTTTAGAAATCCGCTATCTCACAATTACTTGAAACTTTCTTTGATTTGCTTGGGCGGACAGGAAGAAGACAAGTTCCGGACACTTCAGTATTATTTCTCTGCCGGTTCGGATGTGGAGAAAATGAAAGAGTATGCTCAATGGCGACTCGTCGGAGCGACACATTTTGCCATCATTGGAAACGATCAAACCCCAAATTCCGATACTAAGGAAGTTTGTGCGAGGAATACATTTGATAAACTTCGCGATAACATTGTTTATGGTCAACATAATGAAGCGGCCTTTAGACAGTTGTTGCGCCTGAATGTTGAGGAATACAACAAACTCAATGGTGGATCGGGGGCAACCTTTGACTTCTCTATTTGGAATAGCCGTTCGCTGGAGCACATATTGCCCAAGTCTAAAGTGTATCATATGGAAGAGCGGGATGGTAGGATGGTTGCTGTAAGAGGCGATGACGAGTGTGTCGGGGATGAGGGAAAGGCAAAGTCGCAAGGTCTCATCAATCGTGAAGATCTTTTCAAAAATAAAGGAAGCGAACATTGCATTGGCAATCTCGTCCTTCTTTATAAGAACAACAACTCTTCATTTGGGAGTTCTGATTTTGACGAGAAGAAGCGGCTATTCTTCGATATGAGGTCGCAGGATTTCAGATTCGACAGTCGAAGCCTTCTTCACTCGATTGCGGTTTTTTCAGAGGTTAAATGGACGCCAGAAGAAATCCGAAAGCATAGGGATATGTTCTTGGAACGATTTCGCGCGGATTATGGCTTGGATAAGGAGGCAATGTAATGAGCAAAAATGCGCAAATTGAAAGCGGGAAAGCGTGCTCGCTTGCAGATTTGTTCTGCGATGACAATAAGGTTGTGATTCCCGACCTCCAACGTGATTATTGCTGGGGGAAAGATGCTTGGATAGAAAAGGAAAAAAGATTTGCAGATCTGGTGTCCGGTTTCGTAAAGTGCCTTTTTGATCTTTATTTAAAAACATCTGGTCAGGGGAAGCAAACGTTAGGTGTGATTTACGGATATGAAGAACCTAAGGACCATATACAAATTTGCGATGGGCAACAGCGCTTGACGACACTGTTCCTCCTTTTGGGTTATGCCAATACTAGGGCAGGATATGCTTTCTCGGATTATCTTATGTCGAAAGATAATGAGCCCCGCCTACAGTACGCGATTAGAGAGAGTACACTCTATTTCCTTAGTGATTTAACGAAAGAATTTTTTGTGGATGACATTACATCATTGGAGAGCATTCTGAGTGCCTACCGGCATGAATCAGGTCAAAGGTTCCCGAAGTGGTATTTCAGCGATTATGATTTGGATGGCTCGATTCAAAACATGCTTGCAGCACTAAATAGCATCAATTGTGTTGCTGGCGGCAAATCCTTTAATGACTGGGGGAATTTCGCTAAGTTTTTGCTTCATGACCTTCAATTTCTTTACTACGACATGGGGACTCGTTCGCGCGGCGAAGAAACATATATTGTTATCAACACAACAGGAGAGCCACTTTCCCCTGCGGAGAACATCAAGCCGATTGTCATTGGTAGAATTGACGATGCCAGGGATAAAAAGAAATGTTCAGGTGAATGGGAAGAACGCGAAGATTGGTTCTGGAAAAACAGAGGCAATCACAAGACTTCAGACATTAACGTATATTGGTTTCTCGTCTGGTATTGGCAAATTGGCTTACTGCAGGAGCGTGCTTGGAAGGACAAGGTCCCGTATGAGTTGTCTCCACGCGAGTTGTTTCTTGAGCCACCAAGACCCGTGACAACTGCTGATGAAGAAAGCGCCTCAGTAGACAGGTGGGCGAAATTTCGCAAGCCTGACACGATACACGTTTATTTCAAAGCATTGCAGAAGCTGGTAGCCATTGTTTCGCAAGATGATTCTCTCAGAACAATATTCCAATCTGTTTCCTTCGGCTTATATGGAGATACTTCTTTTGACGGGACACTCTCAGATTTCCTCAACAGAAACAGAGGGGGGCAGAACATATGGCAACTTAACATGATTCTCCCCGCTTTAGCATATCTTGTGAAGTATCCCAATGCGTCGAGATTGCCGGAGTTCATTGCCAGGTTGAGGAAGAATTACTTCGATTTGCAGCGTGTAAGAAATCCATTGATGCAAGACAATACGAAAAGTGGCTCATACGTGGATTGGCGGCATGTGATCCAGATTGTCGAGATGAGTGAGGATGAAGAATCTGTATTTACTTTTGATACCATAGAGCGAAAACTTGCATTTAAAAACATTCCTAATGTCAAGCTGAACGAATGGTACGGCCAATCCCAAAACGATTATCGCGGTCTGATGTCAGCTGCCGTTGATGTGCCCAGGTGGGAAGGTCATCCCGCACTGATGGGTGATTTGACGCCGTTGGTAGTCGCAAGAGAAGATTATTCCATTGACGTTGAAAAGACGAAAAGGCGCTGGGAAAACCTCAATGCTTTAAGCGTTTGCATTGGGGGGAATACGGAAGATGGGGCTTTCAATCCCGATGTAGCCAATTGGTATCGGCTTTATCGTGTTCTTGTCGGAATCATCCCCGTTGGACACCAGGTTCAAACGCCCTGGAACCTTGTTGGGTGTCACTATTCAAAGTGCTATGATTGTCTTGAATCTAACTTTGCATTTTTGAAAACGCAGTCGTATTCTGAGATTCTTGATTCTGCCAATCTTCTGCATGAATTGCAGGTAAAGTGCGTGGAAATTCTAAAGTCCGAGAATCTTCTTTCTCTGTCTGATTCAATGGATGCTGTACATTTGCTCAAGGCGTTCCTTGCTGCAAAGACTATTTGCAACGCTGGAACTGCCATAGAATTTTATGACCAATATGCAATATCTGTTGACACATCAATTTCCGGAAACAAAATTAATTCGGCGATGCCCTTGGCATGGGGAAACCTTATCTGTCGATATGGCTACAAACTTGGATGGAAAAAGACCGGTCACACTGGATCGGCGTTTTTAGATACAATATTGGCTGATGGTTCTGGAGTTGATGACACTACGTCGTTTTCGCCTGAAAAGGTGAACGAAACAACTCAAATAGTCGAATCGCAGATTAAGTCGGTTCTGAATATGTTATGACCGACTTTCTCTCTAACCTCGACATCTACAAAGTTGCCATCTGCGGCAACTGCCTTCTTGACGACATACATCTCAAGGACATACCCATGTGTAGAATCTGAGCAGGCGGTCAAAATCTGAACGGCAGCAGGCAGAATGCGGCCCGTTTTCTGCCTTTTTTCTTGTTGGCACGCTTGTTGCTAATAAGTCCGTGGAATGAACGATTCAGTGGAGCGAACGATGTACGAGAAGCAAAAAGCCGGAGAGAGACCGCCGCGGCGCTCTGTGTCGCGCGTGTTGGTTTGCATGTACGCAAAAGGAGGAAGAGGACATGTCGGAAACGAATGCGAGGAATGAATACTGCTGCACCTGCCAGAGCTGGCAGGGTGTCAGGACGTACGATCCGCGGCGGAAGGTTGTGAGGTATGATAATCGGGCACCCGCTACGCCGTGCAACATGAACTACCGCAGGCCCGGGGGCTGCCCCAGGGGGTATTGCCGCGGCTATGTCCGCTGGGTCGAGCTTGGGTAGGGCGTGCGGGAGCGTGTCCGGGGCTGCAGACCGGGCGAGGCGACGCGTCTGCCTGCGTGGCATGCATGGACGAACCTCAGCCGCACCGCCGAGGCTCTCGACATCAGCCGGAACACATTTGTAATGAAGAAAAGGAGAGCCATGAAGCAAGAACATGAATGGACAGTCATCGCAAAAAAAGAACCCCCAAATAGAACTTTATTTTCAATCCCTTCGTACCAGCGTGGGTATCGATGGACGAAGGCCGAGGTCGAAGCGCTTCTGGACGATCTGCTGGATTTTGCAAGAACGCCGAGCGAAGCCGTCTATTGCCTTCAGCCGCTGGTTGTACAATCGCTTGGAGAAAACAAGTATAACGTAGTGGATGGACAGCAGCGGCTCACCACGCTTGCGCTGATTCTTCATGCTTTGAAAATGTCTCCAGGGTGGGAGGTTGAATATACGTCGGAGAATGGGGAAAGCCTGTCCGAGCTCCTGCACAACCCTGATCCGGAAAGGTCCATCAACGACCATTTTCGCTGCGAGGCTCAAAAGGCGATTGTGGAATGGCTTGGCGAATCTCCGGAACGTGCAGATTCTGTGCGCAGCTTGTTTCTGGGCGAAGGCGGCAAGCGCATTGTTTTCCTGTGGCATGAATTGTCCGCGGAAGAGGATGGGCACGCTGCTTTTCTACGACTAAACGCCCTGAAGACGCCACTCACGTCCTCGGAACTCATACGCGCGTTCTTCATGGAGTCTGGCAATGGGTTGAATCCTGGAGAGAAAACGGACATCGCCAAGGAATGGGATGAAATCGAATCCGCAACAAGAGATGAATCGTTCTGGGCCATTTGGCCGACAGAGCGATTCAAGGCTGTGCCGACACGGATGGACTTTCTTTTTTCTGTGGTGGCGAATGTGGACGGGAACTTGGCGCGGCAAGACCCGCTTGCCGTCTACCGTTCGACAGAAGAGCGTGCAACGCGCAAGGGCCTGCAAGGCGTCTGGGATGAGGTTCTGCGCTGCTGGTGGTGGATGCAATCGTGTCATGCAGATCCTGAAGCATACCATCTCCTGGGATGGCTTGCGCTCTTTACGGATCGAGAAGCGCGCGTTCTCTATCGGGACGCATGGGGCGAGAAATCAAGATGCCGGATGGGACCTTTTAAGCAGATCTTGCGAAAGATCGTTGCGGAAAGCATTGCGGGAGGCGAAATGACCGGATGCGAATTAGAATCATTCCGTTACGCGCCGGATAATGCCGAGAGTTTGCGCCGGGTGTTTGTCTTGCTGAATATGTTGGCGGCCCAACAGCAGCATATTCGATTTCGTTTCGATCTGTACAATCTGGATTCGTGGGATGTGGAACACATTGCTCCTCAAACCGACAACCTTCACGATCTACAGAAAAATCGAGAAGACACTGTCGTCGACAAAGACTCCATCGGGAACCTTGCCTTGCTCGATTCCAGAACAAACCGCTCCTACAAAAACGCAGTTTATCCGGAAAAACGGAAAAGAATCTTGCTTGACGCTCCGGCAGATGGTGTGTATATCCCCCCTGCAACTGCGGCGGCATTCGCAAAGACGTATTCGCCTACGGCAACGCAGATGCGCTACTGGAGCGAAACAGATGCCGCGAATTACCTGGGCAAGATGAAAGATTTGTTCGATGGTTTCATGTCAATGGTAAAGGAGGAATCGAAGTGAGAGAAGTGTGGACACTGGAAAATCTGTTCGAGCGGTTTCCTGGCGGCATCAAGATTCCGAGGATTCAGCGCGGATATGTGCAGGGACGGGACGATGCGAAAGGTGAAGAAATCCGCAAGAATTTTCCTCCGGAATTGGTTTCTGCCGTGTTCGACAGAAAACCTTTGTCGTTGGATTTCGTCTATGGCGTGGACTCTGAAGGATGCCTGCTTCCTCTTGACGGTCAGCAGCGAATCACAACGCTTCTTTTGCTGGCTTGGTTATGCGGAAAATGGAATCAGGGCTGGCACTTCACCTATGAATCGAGACGAATCCCGCAACTTTTTGTCGAGAACCTTATACGGCACCCTTACGCGTCTACGAACAAACCGTCAACGGAAATAATGGGCGCAGATTGGTTTCTCCCAGTTTGGACGCGCGATTCAACCGTTTCAGGGATGTTGAGAATGTTGGACGCCATGTATATGGCAATTGGTTGCGGTCGGGAAACGGAAGCCGATTTCAATCATGTCACGTTCTTATTACATGGCATTCATGGCAAAGACGACATGTTCGATCGCATCTTTCGCAAAATGAATGCCCGCGGGAAAGCGCTTTCCTCATGGGAGAATTTGAAGGCGATGCTCGACAAACACATCCCGGATACGCTCTCGTTCGACTGGCGCAGCAGGGTGGACAACGACTGGCCGGAGAAGATTTGGCCGCACACGGGGAAAAATGCCGTTTGCCTCGACAATGCAATGGAAAAGATCGCCCGCACGGTTTATACGCTAAGCTTCAAGTTGGATTCAGAAGCGCAAAACGACAGCCTTTGGGACGTGGAAAAGCGTCTCGTCGACGATGAGAAGGCGACAAAAGCTTTTTTTGAGACCGCAAAGGTTTCTTTCGACGCGATTGAAGCGATCGCCGGCCAATGGACTGACGACCGGAAAAGCAATGCGCTTTGGTCCAACGAAGTCGATGATGCCGTCTTTTGGGAATGGCTCACGAACGAGCAGGTTACATCAAGGCCGGACAGGCTGAGATTCGCGTTTCTCGTAACGCCGTCGAGCGCCCCTGACGCGCCGCGTCGGCGCCGCGTCTTGCTTAATCTGCTTGACGCCTCGACGATTGACCGCAAGAACGATGAAAACGCGCTGGCCGCAGGATTGGACTTCCTCGCCGGTTCTGTGGAAATTGCGAGTATGGAGGCGCGCAAAGCCGGATATTCATCCGGGCAACTAGCGGACGAGACGCGCAAAAGCAAGCTCCCCGCATCAGAGATTGTCTCCTTCGAGAAGGATGAACTTGTCCATCGAGGCAGCCTAAGTTTCCTCGGCTGGTCGGACTTCATGAACGAGGAAGACGCCCGCAGACGGCTGGAAAGCATCCGCTCTGCAATACGCGCTGATTGGATTGGATTCTATCGCAATCTCGCCGCGCGCATTCCAGAAGATGCCGTTGGAGAAAGAGAGTATGTCCACGTACCTGTCCACCAGAATGACATAGCCACATGGCGTGATAAAATACTGTCCAGTCGACATTTCATCGCGGCACTTGCCTCTTGGCACGCATCGCCTGACGTCCCGGAGAGAATGCCGGCTTGGGTGACTCATCTTTGCGAGCTGTTGTCCAAGGGGAAGGCGGAATGCTCATCGTTGCGCAAATTCGACGGCTGGATGTTCCTTCTTCAGAACGAGAAAAGGCGATCGCCTTCCGGGAAAAGCATTCGTCTCGACTACAACGGCAAAGAACGCGCCAATCGGCAGTTCTTGAAGGCCGGCGAGATATACTATGCGAATCCGTGGCCATGGGTGGAAGCGAAAGATGGCGGCGCATGGTTTAACGTCTGCCATGAAACGTGGTGGATGAGCAATACTCCGCCACGCGTAAAACGCAATGCCGACGGTACATTCCCTGAAGCAACAAATAACCTGAAATGACCACCATCCTTTTCAATCGCGAAATTTACGAACGGGTTGTCTGCGGGATAGTGCCGCAGGCGAATGAGCGTCTGTGGATCGCGACCGCGGACATCAAGGACATGTACGTCGATACGGGTGGACGGGACACGGTGCCGTTCCTGGAGGTGCTGGACGGGGTGCTGAAGCGCGGCGTCGAGGTGCGGCTCATCCATGCGAAGGAGCCGGGGCCGAACTGGCGAAACGACTTCGACCGCTATCCCGGCTTGTGGCGCGGGATGGAGCGGATGCTATGTCCGCGCGTGCATTTCAAGTGCATTATCGTCGACGGCTTCAAGGCGTATTTCGGCTCGGCCAATCTGACCGGGGCCGGGATGGGCGCGAAGAGTGTGCGCAAGCGCAACTTCGAGAACGGCGTTCTGACAGACGATCCGGCGCTCGTCGAACCGCTTGTCGAGCAATTCGATTCCGTCTGGCGCGGCGCTTTCTGTCCGGATTGCGGGCGACGAATCTTCTGCGGCGACTGCCCTCTTGACGATGCGTCCCTCAAACAGCCATACGCAGGGCGCAGAATCTGAACGGGTGGTCAAAAACTGAATAGCAATAGGCTGAAGACGGTGCGTTTTCTGCCTGTCTTCCTGTTGGCACAGAAGTTGCTGTGCTATTGGTGAAAAATCAATTGAAAGGATTCGATATGGCCACAAAAATGAGTACGTCTATTCAGACGGGGATGGTCCTTGAGAATTTTACTCTTATTTCATGTGATGAGGTTATAGGGCGGATGTTGGTCCGCAAGGTGTTCGATGATGGTTCTGAGTTGGAGGAACCGATTGCGATCACGATTCCAGACCTCTTCTTCCTCTTCAAGGAAGAGGGCGTCGATCCGTCTGAAAAAACGTCGAACCGTTGCTTTGAGTTCCACAAGGCGAAGATTAAAGTAGGAGATTATTTATCTTTCTTCGATGATGACATATCGGAATATGATTATGGTCAATACTGTTGGATTTGCGAAGCGGTGAGGGGGGTGAAATGATTATCGTCGATAAGGTTTATAATATGCAGAAATCGTGGGAGGTGCTTCCCATCGTTAAAAAGAAGTTGGCTAAGGATGGCGACATGTGTTTGGATGACAAAAAGGAGCAACTATGATAGGTGCAATTGTAGGTGACATCGCGGGGGTCGTGGTTCGAGGTCGACAATCTCAAGTCGAAAGACTTTGAATTGTTTGTTTCGCGCAAGAAGTTGACCGGAATCGTTGATGAAGATTCGAAGGCGATACTGGATTCTTCCACATATACTGACGACAGCGTGATGACGTTGGCAATTGCAAGGGCAATTCTTCGCTGGAAAGAGATGAAGTCGCCGACGTACCAAGACCTTTCACGTCTTGCCATAAAAACAATGCGTGAGTTCGGCAAGAGGTATCCGCTTGCCGGATATGGTGGAGCATTTGCGTTGTGGCTACATGATGAAACGATGGGGGCGTACAACAGCTGGGGAAACGGCGCGGCGATACGTGTTAGCGCATGTGGCTGGGTGGGGCGGACACTCGACGAGGTGAAGTCAATCTCACGCGCTGTCACTGAGGTCACGCACAACCATCCCGAAGGCATAAAAGGGGCGGAGGCGACGGCCGTTGCAACTTTCCTTGCTCGTATCGGCAAGCCAAAAGAGGAGATAAAGTCGGCCCTCATTCGCGATTATTATCCGCTCGACTTCACGCTTGATGAAATCCGCCCTAGCTATGAATTCGATGTTTCGTGCCAAGGTTCTGTTCCGCAGGCAATCGAGGCATTCGTAGAGTCAACATCGTTCGAGGATGCCATACGCAATGCCGTTTCAATCGGCGGCGACTCGGATACCATCGCAGCAATCTGCGGTGCGGTAGCGGGGGCGTTCTATGGTGTGCCAGGCGACATCCGCGTCAAGGCAGAGGTATTCTTGCCGCCCCATCTTCTTGAGACGCTCCATTCCTTTGAGTCAAAATTTCAGAGCACTCGCGAAAGGACCCAACGGTGACAGATAGGAATTCGACAAGCGCATATGGCTGCACCTTCCAAAGTCGGCAGGGTGTCAGAACGTACGATCTGCGGTGGAAGGTGGTTAGGTATGAGAATCGGGCTCCAGCCACGCCTTGTAACATGAACTATGCAAGTCCGGTGGCTGCCCCAGGGGCTATTGCCGCAGCTATGTTCGCTGGGTTGAGCTTGGGTAGGGCGTATATGAGCGTATGCCAAGGGACTTGCAGACCGGGCGACGCGATGCGTCTGCATGCGCGGCATGGGCGGACGGAACCTCAGCCGCACCGTCAAAGCTCTCGACGCCAATCGAAACACGGCGCGTGTGATTCGTGTATTGGCGCCTTCTCAGGGGTTTGTTTTCTGCTTCTAGCCGGTTGTGTGAGGCCGAATATAGACGCGGATATGATGGATCGCAATCGCTACATCGCCTTTTGCCGCGACTTGGCGGTTGCGCCTATCGAAGAGAACGCCGATTCGGACGATTTCATGTCGAAGCCGGACTGGATGGTGCATCCGTGTTCGGCGACAGACCGGGAATTCAGGAAGGAATACAAAGTTGTGTATGCCAATCGGGAATATCTGAGCTTCTTTTGTTCGGAATACGCCTATACGGGCGGTGCGCACGGCAACACCCAAATAACGGTCGGCACTTTGGATCGCAGAACAGGCAAGATCTTGACGCTTGCCGACGTCCCCGCATTCGCGGACAGGGTCGCGTTGGCGAAGCGGCTTTCGGATGCCATTATCGCGAAGATCGGTCTAGACGCCTTGCAAGGCGAGGTCAGACCGCACGACAACTTCTATTTGTCCGGCGATGGCTGGCATTTCGTCTTCAATGAATATGAAATCGCGTGCTACGCGAGGGGCGCTGTCGAGGTGGTGCTCCCCAGGTGAATATAGTTGAAAGGAACAAATATGAATGGCAATGAGATTATGGCGTTTCAGCAGTCGCTCGCGCACTGCGCCAGTCCGGAGGAGATTGCGCGGGAAGTGAAACGGGTTTTCAAACGGATGCCGGGGGAAGCGGCACTTGCCTGTTTCGCCCAGGTCATGACGGCCGAATTGCCGCGTCCAATAAAGGTGGCGGTTTGGGAAGTCGTCCGCTATTCACACATCTGGTGGGGCGTGGACGAGGCGTTGAAAGGTCCCGTGATGGAAAATCCGACCGTCCAACGGGCATTCGCCGACGCGGTGCCCATGCGGGAATGGGTTGTGGCGCAGCGGATGGCGGGCTATGAAGGCATTTGCATGACTCTTGGCCCCCAGATCGTGTTCGCCCAGCGGTTTGTGCAATCGGATGTGCACAGATTGATATTCCTCATTACGCATTTCTCCGATGAATATGCCGCCATGAGCATACGAAGCCACGTGACGTTAAAGGGCGACGCCGCGTGCCTTGCGGATTATGTAGATAGAGCCGGCAACAATCTGCTTTGGTATCTCACATACCGCGACGACCAGAATGCCCGCGGCGGTTTCGCGTGTCCGCACATCGAACATGAACTGTTGCGGCTGGGCGTGGACCCGAACCACCGCAATGCGCTGGACCTGTGCTGGAATGACATCCGGCATCATGTTATTCGACCGTCACCGTAAATTGTTCATTATTTTGCCAGATGATAAAGAATTGAATGCCTAAGGGACGGAAACGCCCGCTTTTCGCCCGTCTTGCCGCCTTGGCACGGATTTTGCTTACAAGTGGACGCAAACAAATCAGGAGATGTGCGGATGCAAAGATTCAAGAACAACATGAGCGGTGGCTGGCTTATCAAGCAGGAATTGCGCCTTTTCAGGAACTTTATGCGCAACTGGAAGCATGATGTCTCGGATAGCGACTTCTTCAGCATATTTGACAACGACGACAATGCGGCCAAAAAAGAGGCGAAACTCTTCCTCAAGAAGTATTTTTCGCTTGAAACGCTGGCCTTGTGCGATTCGGTCGGCATAGAGCGTGTGCGGGACAGAACGCAGGACAAAGGGCGGATAGTGGACTTTTCGCTGAAGCGTTGTTCCACGAACGACCTGATTTGCGAGCTTTGGAACAAAGGACGGGCGTCACGCGCACATTGCCGGGAGATGCTCGAAGACTGGTGCAACGTCCTGGAGGCGCGCAAATCACGCGTTGGCCGCGGAAAAGACCCGCTGGAAACGCGGATGGATGAAATCTGCCGCGTTTTGGGGCTCAACGCCGTGGAGCGCGACATACTCGTCTATGCCGCCGTGCGGTTCATGACCACTTTCGATGACGCCCCGGTAAACGGAATGGACGGACTAGGCGATAAGATAATGTTCATCGCGATGGCCATCGACCGCCCCAGCGATTCCGTGTTGGACGCATTGTCGGAAAACGGGCGATTGCGCCGGTATGAGGTTTTGGACGATGAAGGGGATTTCGTCGGGCGCTCGAATCCGTTCTTGGCCTATCTTGCAAAAGGCGAGGGCGAAATGCTTGAAGGGCGGTTCTACAGGAAAACCCCGATTGAAGATGCCCTGCCGTGGGCGTATTACGGGAAACTTGCGGAGGAACAAGGCGGCATTCTGCGCCGGATGATAACGTCCGCGAAGTCCGGCAAGCGCGGCGTGAACATTCTCTTCTACGGAGAGCCGGGGTCGGGCAAGACGAGTTTTGCGAAGACGCTCGCGAAGGAACTCGGTCTCGATCTGTTCGAAATCCGGCAAGGGGACAGGAAAGGCGACCAGATCGGACCCCAAAGCCGGATGACCGGCATCCGGATCTGCAACAACCAGGTGCCGCGCGAACGCAGCCTGATACTGGTGGACGAATCGGACCAGCTTCTCCGCACGAATGCGGATCTTTTTGCGGATTTGTTCGGCGGCGTGGTGGCGTCGGGTTCGGAAAAGGGCGTGATCAACTCGATACTGGACGAGACGAAACTGCCAACCATATGGATAACCAATACTCCGGCAAATGCGCTGGACGCGTCCGTCCGACGGCGTTTCGACTACTCGATTCGTTTCGGCAAGCTGGGCGCGCCGCAGCGTCTGGCCATCTGGCGCAACAGCATAAAGAAGTTCCGGCTGGAGCGGCTTATCCCCGCGGAACTCGCTGAACAGTTCGCCAAAAAGTACATAACGAGCGCCGGCGGCATCGCGATGGTTCTCGAGAACGTCAAGCGGATGCGTCCGCCCAAAGCGCAGGTCGCGGATCTTATCGAGGCGCTTCTGAAGCCGTATTGTGCGCTCATGGAAACGAAGATGGTGGACGAGGCGCTTTTGCCGACTCGGGATTATTCTCTGGAAGGGTTGAACATCAAAGGCGCTGTCGCCCTCGACAGGATTGTGGAAGCGGTGCGGAATTTCAGGGACACGAAGGACGAGGAGTGCGATCCGGACCGTCCGCGCATGAACATTCTGCTGTGGGGGCCTCCCGGGACAGGCAAGACCGAATTCGTGAAATATCTGGGCAAGACGCTGAATAGCCGCGTGATGGTCAAGATGGGGAGTGATTTGTTGTCCCAATGGGTCGGCGGAACGGAAAAGAACATCCAGAGAGCCTTCGACGAGGCGGAGGCGGACAATGCCATTCTGTTCCTGGACGAAATCGACGGACTCGTTCAGGACCGTTCCGGAGCGCGGAACAGTTGGGAAGTCACGCAGGTGAACGAACTGCTCAATCGCATGGAAAATTTCAAGGGCACCTTGGTCGGCGCGACAAACTTCCTGTCCAATCTGGACACGGCAATCATGCGGCGTTTCACCTTCAAGCTCGAATTCGATTACCTGGACGAGGGTGGCAAGCGGGTCTTTTTCGAGCGGATGTTCAAGACGCGGCTGGCGGAGGCCGAAGCGCGTCGGCTGGCGGCCATCCCCAACCTCGCCCCCGGCGATTTCCGTACGGTCCGGCAGGCGCTTTTCTATCTGGGCGGGACGGTTACGAACGAGGTTCGCCTCGGCGAACTCGAGAAAGAGAGTGCGCTCAAGAAGGGCGGCGGCCGTCGTATGGGATTCTGACCGCTCTTCCAGAAAAAAGCGGCGGACCGAAACGCGGCGCTTCCATAGTCGCAGCGCCTTGTCCAGTCCGGACGCGTGACGCCCCGAACAGACGGGATCCTCGTGCCGATGAGAAAAGATTCTCATGGGCACGGGAACGGAGCGGTTGCAGGCGTGAAAATGTCTGTTAGCTTGCGTTTTCAATCGAAATCCATCGTAAAACAGGCAGATAGCGACTGAAAATCGGGACCTTCCGGTCTGTCCGCCCCGTTTCACCCGCCGGAACGGGAGTGCCGTCTCGCCGGAACGGGGTCACGGTTCCGCCGGAACAGTGATGCCGTTGCGCCGGAACGGTGATGCCGTTGCGCCGGAACGGCGACGCCGTCTCGCCGGAACGGCAACCCGTCTCTCCGATGAAAAGGCTGTCCGCCTGTGTCCGGGAGCGGAACCCGCGGAGCTTCCAGACGAAGCGTTAGCGTAGTCTTTTCCTGCCCCTCGGAGTTTGTCAACCGTGCGGGTTCGAGAATCCGGTACACATTGTCGTGGCAATTGCAGGGGGTGGGGCGGGACCGGAGCAGGGGTCTATTTTCCGCCGCGGAACCCCCTGTCCATACCCCCCGCATGTGACGGTATCTAACATGCGCATGTTACGGGGTCTAACATGCGCATGTGAGACCCCCTAACATGCGCATGTTTTTGGACCTCATGCGGGAGCCCTTTTTTGGCGGACCTCCGTTTTAGGCCGATAACTTGCAGTTCTGGAGCGTTTTGTGGCATGAATGGCCAATTAGCGCAAATGTTAGCCGCGGCGAATTCTCAGCCGCATGAGGGGGGTGTGTTCGGGGTCCAAAAACAGTCCCTAAGGATATATTGGAAACAGCCATTTCTGAGTAGAGAATGGAGAGAGGGGGCCGTGGACCGTCCAATGGTAGGGGGCGCAGTCCCTTGCGCCCCGCACGGGATAATTAGCCGTGTAGAGAATGTAGAATATGTAGAATGTGTGGCCGTGGGGCGCCTCCCAACGGTAGGGGCGGCAGTCCCCTGCCGCCCGCACGGTAATTGATCGTGAAGAGTGTAGAATTGTAGAGG
>ERZ808245.615-NODE-615-length-17231-cov-9.156847_pt1 | contig 17231 bp, 12 predicted proteins | sample MGYA00521243_ERZ808245 | MGnify/ENA primary metagenome ERZ808245 (study PRJEB31516, sample SAMN03275576) | gut metagenome | biome: mammalia-associated habitat; material: feces | host: Papio cynocephalus | place: Kenya | collected 2012-07-07 ... | reverse complement strand
GCTCTTTTCTTCTATCTATACTTAGCTCTTTTTACACGGAGAAAAATTCAGATCCTCTTTTTTTAGTTCAATTACTATTGGACTTCTATTTTTATCATATGGAATAAAAACACAATCAGCATAACCTTTTCCCGTAGAGAGTTCTGAATAGATATTGTAATATGTTTGGGCATAGAAAAATGCAAGTCTAATAACACTTAAAAAGCACCTTCATTGTTGTATGTCATATTACTTGTTATTTCCATATGAATTCTCTCAATTTGCTTTGCAACACTTTCATTGTCAAAGCGATAAACATCATCTAATAGCTTTTTTGATCTTCGTATTATTTCCACTACATGAAAATAGTCACTTTCGTCTTCAATAGAATTAATCCATTCTTTTTTTATTTCATAATTTGGAATGTAACACTCTTCATTTTGTTCATTGTATGCTAGATACCCAAGGTGAATTAGATAAGTAAAGACATCATCCTTTGACTTAAAAGCATCTAATGAATTTTGAAATTTTGAAGTATTAACTTTAATACTTTCTCCACTTAGCATTTTAATTACATCATCTTTAATTCCGCTAAAATCCAAAAGAATATAATCCTTTATTGACTCGAAAGAACCTGTTTGCGTCCAATAATCATCATATCTATGATTTAGCATAGCAGATACAACAGATGAGGGAGAATACAATTCATAACTATCCAAATTATATCCATTGTACCATTTTGAGCATTCAGAATAACTCATCAAATACTTATTACATAGATCATTGCATTCAGCAGAAGTAAAGCCAGTATATTCAGCCAAAGGTCCAGCATTAAGCATTGTATACTCATTAAAATTATTCAATTTCGAACCTACTTTATCTTTAATAATAGGAAGAATTCCCGTTATATAGACCAAAGCTAAAGCTGGAGATAGATCTGAATTTTTAAATAAACCATTTAAGAAACGTAGAAATGAACTCTTTACATCGCAATTTGTTTTTTCACGAATTAAAACATCATATTCATCGATTATGATTACAAATGGTATTTTGGTTTCAAGATAAGACTGCATTAAACAATCAGCAATAGAATCACAATCGCTATAATCAATGAGAGGAAAAGTCTTTATAAAATCCTTTTTTATTTTTTTCTCCAACCAAGAAACAGTATTTTCAGGGTAAATACTATAAAAGGCACCCATATCAAATTTAAGGACATTGAACTTATTTAAGTATAAATAATCTGATGAAATCTTAAGAGACGAAAAAAGTTCTTTCGAGTCACACCCAATAGAATAATAAGAAGCAATCATGTTTCCTGCCATTGATTTGCCAAAACGTCTAGGTCGCGATACAGAAACAAATTTATTCTCTGTTTTTATAACTTTATTTAGTTGATGAATTAACATTGACTTATCAACATAAATATCGCTATTAAGACTCTCTTTAAAATTATCATTACCAGGATTTACATATACTCCCATTTGTATACCTCATTTTATATTGTATCATATAAAAGAAAGGAAGCATCTTTCAACTTGCTTAATCATTTAAAAAAATTCTGTTTATTCTCAAAGATGATGATTGGCCTTATTATTACTATCTTAGAGACAAAATCGCTCACAGCTTTGTAAAAGTTATTTGCTTGAGTTGAAGGATTTGACGCTAAAGTTAACAAAGCTTTTCTATACGTATAGAACAACTAAAGAGAAGGTTAAAATGAAAAATAGCAAAAACAATTCTACCTTCGAACTATAAAAATAATATGCTCTTATGTTGAAGACACACGTAATTCAATAGAGAGACTAATAGGCCATATTATTCTTCTATCAGAAGCCACAATAATATTAAAAAAGCTAGAAGTCTCCCCCTAGCTTTCGAAAGAATAAAGAAATATTAACCAACGTTTCCGTCTGTATATTTAAATACCTTTAAGAACTTTCCATCCTTTCCAATTGGCTTACCATCGACAGTAACAAGACCATCAATGGTCTTCATAGGAAGAGCAAAGAAATGATCTGGCTTAAGGTATGTTGTAATCTTCTCAGTTTCAGGCTGACCTTCATACTCTAAAACAGTTCCAACAGCAAAATCATCTGCAAAGATAACTTCACATGTAGAATGAGTTTCATCATTCTTATCAGAAGCAGCAAGAAGCATACCATAACTCTTAACGCCTCTGAAGTTTGCTGGCTTAAGATTACTTACAAGTACAATATTATGTCCTAAAAGCTCTTCCTTTGTGTAATAAGGAACAATTGAAGAAACAATTGTTCTTTCCTCTTCTTCACCTGTATCAAGCTTTAGAATGTAAAGCTTATCACCTTCAGGATGCTTCTCGCACTCAACAATCTTACTAACTTTGAGAATTACCTTGTGTGCCCAATTCTCTAATAATGATTTTTCTTCGTCCATTTTATTATCCTTAACTACCTCAGTAGTTTTTTCATTTTTCTTCTCTTCTCTTTCTTTCTGTGAGCCAGAATACCTTTCTCTCAACTCATCGATAGTCTTATCTTCAAGCTTTGAGAATAATAGCTCGATATCAGCAATTTTGATTTCGCCCTTGAAAGAACCTACGCTATCCCATTTTAGGCCATCAGATGAAAGCATCGCTAAAATCTTCTCGCCTGTTGTTGGCATGTATGGTGTAACCATGACAGAAAGATCTCTGATTAGGTACAAGAGTGTTCTCAAAAGCTTTTTAGCTTCTTCTGGCTCTTGTGTTCTCATCTTCCATGGTTCTCCATCCTGGAATGCTTTATTGCCAATATCTGAAAGAGCAAATATAGCCCTCAGTGCATCTCGCTCCTCGGCTCTTTCCAAAAGTGAAGTAATCTCACTCTCCTTCTCTTTGATAATAGCAACTAAATCTTCTTTTAATTCACCTTCTCCGAGTCCTTCAGGATAGAAGCGTTTTACAAAAGTAAGAGTTCTATTAACAAGGTTAGATAGATTGCCGATAAGCTCTTTGTTTACCTTTTCCTGCAAGTCTTTCCATGTAAATGTAAAGTCTTGCTTTTCTGGACGGTTGTAGAACATATAGAAACGCCATACATCTGCAGGGATGCCAGTCTCTTCAACATCATTACCAAATACACCGATGCCCCTACTCTTACTAAATTTGCCACCTTCATAGTTCAAATATTCAGTAGAAGACATGTGGTATAACATTGTCCACTTCTCGCCTGTCGCAAGCAATGAAGATGGGAAAATTACAGTATGGAAAGGAATATTATCTTTACCAATAAACTGGAAGAGTTCAGTGTTTTCATTATCCCTCCACCAATATTCCCAATTATCTGTATAGTTAGCTGTTATTGAAATATAGCCAATTGGTGCATCAAACCAAACATAGAATACCTTATCTTCATATCCTTCTTTTGGAACAGGAATTCCCCACTTTAAATCACGAGTAATACATCTTTCTTGTAGACCATCTCTAATCCAAGATGAAGTTATTTGTATAGCATTCTTAGCCCAAAAACCTTCCTTGCTAGTTTTATCTATCCACTTTTCTAACATAGGCAAAGCTTTAGGTAAGTTTATATACAAATTCTTTGTCTTTCTGATTTCTGGAGTATGTCCACAAACTGAACATTTTGGGTTTATTAACTCTGTTGGATCTAAAAGTGAACCACAAGAGTCACACTGGTCTCCTCTAGCTCCTTCAAAACCACACTTAGGACAAGTCCCTGTAACATATCTATCAGCTAAAAAGCGTTTACAGTTAGGGCAATAAAGCTGTTCTGTCTCTTTTTCTGTTATGTAACCGTTTTTATCTACAGCATTAAAGATATGCTGAACAATTTCTGTCTGCTTTGGTGTGCTTGTACGACCAAAATAGTCAAAACTAATATTAAACCACTTATAAATTTCACTGTGTATTTTGTGGTATCTATCACAAAGCTCACGAGGAGTAACACCCTCCTGTAGAGCTCTTGTTTCACTTGCTGTACCATATTCATCTGTGCCACAAATGTATAGCGTTTCATAGCCACGTGAACGACAAAAACGAGCAAAAACATCTGCAGACAACACCTGAGTAAGGTTACCCAAGTGTGGAATATTATTAACATATGGAAGTGCTGATGTAATAAGTCTTTTCTTCATAAGTTTTGATTATATTTAAAGCTAGAACAAAATGAAAGATAAAAAGCAAATTAAAAAAATAATTTACTAGTCTTTAAGACAAGAAATTGGAATTACAATTACTGAGTCTTTTCTTCTATATGCGTAGGGACCTACTCCCACAATTACAGCTTTAAAAATGGGGCTATTTAATCCTTCTTTTATTAACTTTTTCTCAAGTTTATTTATGCTTTCGACTCCTTTTTCGATTAACTTCTCTCCTCCAAGTTTAATTTCAATAAGTGCATATGACCCATTTTTGAAATGTAAGACAGCATCGCATTCTAGATTATCCTTGTCTCTGTAATGAAATACTTCTGCGCCAATACTATCTGCATAAACTCGTAAGTCTCTAACAACCAAGTTTTCAAAGAAAAGCCCAAAAGACTCCAAATCATTAATAAGATCATTTGGCCCCATTCCCAAAACTGCGGTCGCAATTGACGGATCCACAAAGTACCTTGTGTCTGTTGTCCTTATCGCTGATTTACTTCTAAAATTAAGATTCCATGCTGGAGAATCTTCAATAACAAATAAATCACGTAAAGCTGTAATATATTGATAAAAAGTTGAAATGGCAAAAGTATCAAGTGCTTCATGATTAACAACATCTTTACGCATTTCTTCGTATTTAATTTGACTTCCAATCCCTCTCGCATAGGACTTAAGAACATATCTAACTCTATTTTTATCAGCTTTTACCTTTAGTGTTTTTGAGAGATCAGATTCACAAAGTGATTCAACATAATCTTTTGCCTGAAACAGTGCAGCTTTTTCACTGAGATTAATAGCCCCTGGCCATCCACCTCGAACTATCAAAAATGCTAGCCTTTCTATGTCAACATCAGAAGAACCAAAAACGCCATAATCTTTTTCTAAGAGTTTTTTTAATGAGACCTCTCCAGAAGAATCTCCCGATTCGAAAAGAGACATGGTTCTCATTTTCATTTTAGTAATTCTCCCGATTCCTGAATGCACAATTTCATCCAAATTAGTAGGAGTAGAAGATCCTATCAAAATAAACTGGCCCATCATTCCGCGTTTATCGATTTCAAAACGAACTGCATCCCAAAGTTTAGGCGCAACTTGCCATTCATCGATTAAACGAGGAGTTTCACCTTTTAAGAGAAGAGAAGGTTGAATATTAGCAATATTAACATACAAATCATAATTATCAGCATCCTGCATATAAATGACACTATTTGATGAGTGTAACCCAGTAGTAGTTTTTCCGCACCATTTTGCGCCTTCTATAAGAACTGCTCATTTTAATTCTAAACGCTCTTTTAATATGTTGTCATATATTCTTTTTTTGTATTCCATATAAAGAATTATTTTTAAATCAATCTATTCTTTCAATAAGCAGACATAGAGTTTGTCTAATTTTTGACATAGAGTTTGTCCAATTTTTGACATAGAGTTTGTACCTGTCAATAGAAGTAGACAAAAAAAGTTTTTTTATTTTCTTTTTTAATACGTATTACATAAGCAATAATATCTATTACATTTAGAAAGTAATTCTTTAATGGAATCTTTGTTTTGTTCTATAATATAAACATGAACGTAATAGATAGTGTCTTTTCATACTTTTTAAATACAGAGAAAAAGCTAGTTTTTACATCAGAAACAATAGCAAGAAATTATTTAATGAATTTTGTTTCAACTAATCCTAATAAGGCAATTTTTAAAGATAGAGCACTTAGTTGGGATAGCTTTCTTCTCTCACTTCTTGATACTAAAGAGAAAAAAGCTGTTACTAAAACAGAACGCAAAACTTTTTCATATTCATTTTTAAAAAATGGAGGATTAGAAAAACTAGAATATTTTTCTTCCCCTCTTTATAAGGAAAGCATAATGAGCTATGCAAATTCAATTAGTGCTTACCTACCTTTTTTTCCATCTAACGATGATGAAATAAGAAAGCATATGAATCAAAGTATGCTAAACGATATAGATAAACTAAGAAGTGAGTATGAAAAATACCTAATTGAAAATAAACTATTTGAAAAGAACTATCTTAATCCAGACTTTTCTCTTATTAAAAAGGGAGAATATGTTTTTGTCTTTCCAGAGACATTTACAAGCACAATTGCAGAAAAAATTGTTTCACTTGATCTAGTAGAAACAATAAAAATACCTCAAAATGCTCCACTATCATCATTAAAAGAATATGAAAACTCACTTATTGAAATAAGACGGACGATGGAAGAAATAGAGAAAGATAGAGAAAAGTACTCAGATAGTGAAATATCTATCACGTCATCTTCTCTTTCAAGCTATAAGCCATACTTAATAAGTGAAGCTAAAAAGCATGATATTCCCCTAGTTTTCACGTCAAGTGAAGCTCTTTCTTCCTACCCTGAAGGAAAGCTTATTAGAGCAATGTACAATACCGTTAAAAGCAATTGGGATATAGAAGAGACGAAACGCCTTCTTCTTAACCCAGTATTTCCTTTTAAGGATAGAGAAAGTTTAGTTTTAATAGTAAGAAAAGCTATCGATAATAAACTCGAAAGCCATAGTTCAAAAGATTGGCTAAAAATATTAAGTGGCGAAGAAAGAGAATTATTCTACTCTGTGAGCAAAAATATAAATGAGATAGTAAGAAGTAATAATAGCCAAATAACACTAGAAAAACTAAAGTTTTTTAGAGATACATTCTTCTCTGAAGGCGAATGGAATGAAGAAGAAGATTTAGTATTTGGAACGGTCTTAGACATCTTAAGAGATATTTCTCCATCTTTAGAGGAAGATACTTTTAGGTTCTTTTTATCACTAATAGAAGAAACTCCATATGTAGAAAAAACAGATAAGAAGACTGGTATTAGAGTATATAACTACCCTGCTTCTTGTGGTTTAATTACAAAAGTTCACTACATAATTGGTCTAGATGACAAAACTACAGAGAAAAAGATTGACGATTACCCATATCTTGTTTCTCTTACACGACCTGAGAGTACAGATTTAACAACAAACATTCTATCACTATATGCCTCACCTATTTTTACTGAGAAATTAGTTATAAGTGGAACTAAACTAGGCTTTGATGGAGCAAGACTCCTTCCTTCCTTGTTTTTAGATTCTTCCTTTTTTGATAAGAAAAAAATAGAAGATGAATACTATGCAGAAAAAAAACTATGGAGAGAGAACAAAAAACCTAATGTTAGATGCTCTATTTACCAAGCTGAAAGCTATAAGAAAGCTCTTTCTTCTCCACTAAAAGGAAGAAAAGAAAAAGTTACACTTCCACTTCCTTCTAATGATAAAAAAGAAATAAGTGTTTCTACTGTAAAAGAATACGATTTATGTCCTTATCGTGGATATGTTCAAGATATATTGAACATAAGAGAAAAGAATTACTCTCCTCTCTACGAAGATCCTCTAGAAATAGGAAAAATCTTACATTCAACAGTAGAGAAAGCGCTTGAAGAAGCAAAAACGATTGCCAATATAGATGTAGAGAGAATGGAGTATATCTTTATTGAGGAGCTTGAAAAAGCAAAGAAACATAATGGTTTAACAACCCCATATTCTTATTCACACATTCTCGGTAGATATATTGATAACTTAGAAAAAATTATTTCATCAAATAAAGCTTCAATTTACTCTGAATATGAACTAGTTGGAAATGAAATACCTATAGAGAACTACCCACTAAATGGAAATATCTCGATAAAAGGAAGAATTGATACACTCCTTAAAGATAAAGATGGCTATGTATACGTACTAGATTGGAAAACAAGTGGCACTAGCGACTACAACACCAGTGATGTAAATCTTGTTTCATTACAGCTCATTCTTTATTCACTTCTGCTTGAAAATGATAAAAACTATAGAGTAAAAGGCGGCGCCTTCTACTCTTTTAAAGAAGGTGACTACAAAGTTGTTTGGCCAGTGGAGAGCTACCAATCTGGGAATAATACTTACCACAATGGTTTTACGGAAGATGTAGTTACGCTTAACGCTAAGGAAAGACTCGATAAAATAAAAGATAATCTTGAAAAAGGTAACTTTACACCACTCTATAGTGAAAGAGGCTGTTCAATGTGTAAGTTCATGAGGCTCTGCAGAGAAAAGTTTGTTGCTCAATTGGAGGAAGATAATGAATAAAGAAAAAGAAGATAAATTCCTTGCTTTTTGCTTAGAAGAACATTTTGATATTACGTCTGTTACATCTCCTCAAAGAAAAGCTGTTCTCTATGATTCGTACTCGGTTCTTCCTTCAGGTGCAGGAAGTGGAAAAACAACTGTACTGACATATCGCTTTTTACGTTTGTTATTCGATTATGAGAATGAGAAAGATAGAATCCACAGTGATGAGATTTTAACAATTACATTTACGAAAGCTGCAACAGCAAACATGAGAGCAAAAATCTACCTCATTATTAAAAAAGCTGTAGAGAAAGGTTTAATAGACGAGGAAGAACTGAAGAGATTTAGTAATGCTGAGATATCTACAACTGATAGCTTTTGTTCACGCATTGTTAGACAAGATTGTATTCGCTATGGAATATCACCAACATTTTTAATTGAAGATGATAGAGATTTAAATGAATTTGTTTCTAAGACACTAAAAGATATACTTAACGATAAGATCGAAAAAGAGGAAGAAGTTGAAAAAATATGCAGATATGTATCTTTCGATAACCTACTCTCTGCTTTTAAAACTATATCTTCTTCATTTATAGATATCTCACACCCTTATTCTTCTGACTATAACGAATTATATGAAAAAACAAAAAATGAAGTTTATTCTATAATTGAGAATAAATTTGATGAAAACAAAGAAAAATTAAGAGCAAATCTTACATCTTTTATAGAAAAATTTAGTCCATATAAAACAATTGAAGATGATGTAAATGTTGTGTCAGAAGCTCTTATTTCACTAGAGAATAATGCTGACTTTACTCCAACATTTTCTAGAAAAAGAAGTGTCTCAGAAAACAAAGCTATGACTGAAGAATTCATCGAATTGCGTAACACAATAAAAGATGAATTTAAGGTATATAACTCAACTAAAAAATATTTAGATATTTCAAGTTTCACTCTTCTAAAAGGATATTCATCCTTAATATGTGAATTTGAAAAACGTCTTATTAGACATAAGCGAGAAGAAGGTTTATTAACATTCCATGATGTTATTCTACTTAGCATCGATATATTAAAAACAAATTACTCACTACGCACTTTTTATAACAAAAAATTTAAGAAAATAATGGTGGATGAGTTCCAAGATAATAACGAAGAAAACAAGAGACTTGTCTACCTATTAGCAAGTAAAGAAGCATTTGTAGAGAATGTATATCCAACTATTAATGACATTATAAAAGAAAAGGTCTTTATGGTTGGTGATGAAAAGCAGTCTATCTACAAATTCAGAGGAGCCGATGTCTCTGTATTTAAAAACATAAGCAAAGACTTTGGTGAAGAAAGAGTCTTACCTTTGACACAAAACTTTCGTAGTGAAAAAGAGATAATTGATAAGATAAATAAAGTTTTCTCATCGTCAATAATGCCAGTAAAAGGTGAATGCCAAGAAGACTATGAAGCTGAATACACTCCATTAGTGAGTAAAAATGAAAGAGTAAAAAGCCAAATCTCCTTTAGATACCTTAATGCAAAAGATAGTCTTACAAATAATGACGAAAAAGACATTCTCACTAACGCCACGCTATCTGAAGCATATGAAGTTGCAAGAATCATTAAAGAAGAAATATTGGGTTCAGAGAAGGACAAGTATTTAGTATCTTACAAAGATCCAAAAGATAATAAAATAAAAACAAGATATCCAGAGTTAGAAGATATAGCTATCCTTCTAAAAAAGAGTACTAATCAAAGTAGCTTTGAAAAGGCATTAAGACTTTTTAACATTCCTTTTAATGTTACAGACAACAAATCACTTACAATGGATGCTGTTCTTAATGATTTTTATTCTGTCTTGCAGCTAAGTGTTTATGGCTTAGATGATACTCTTTCATTTGCTTCATTTTTACGCTCACCTTTTGTAAATATGAGCGATGAAGATATTGAGCATATAATGTTTAACCATCGTAAAGATAAAGAATTAACTCTAAATCTTTCTCAGGATGGTTTATTAAAATTAGAAAATGCAAATCAAATTTTGACAGAGTTAAAGGAGAAAGAAAAAAAAGAATCCCTTTGCTCTATCATGGATTACCTTTGGTTTGAAACAGGATATAGATTCTTCATCGAAAGTGAAAGAAAAAATGCTAGTTATAGTGAACATTATGACTATCTATACACAATTGCTAATGATTATGATTCTTCAAACAAAGGTCTAATCGAACTCCTAGACAGAATAAGAGAAAAGTTAGGAGATGTTTCAGATTTTAAAGATTTAAATGTATTAAGAGAAGAAACAAGTGGTGTAACAATACAGACAATACATAAATCTAAGGGACTAGAGTATCCAATTGTTTTTGTTTCTGACATGGGAGGAAAAAGTAGCGTGGATAATTTTTATCCATATCGTCTCCCCTCTTCTCTACCATTACTACCATACTTTATTGATGATAATAATAAACTCATTAATCCTATTAGTATCGTAAAAAAAGAATCAGATAACATGATTGAAAATGCTGAAACTAAACGTGTCTTATACGTTGCCGCAACACGTAGTGAAAATCACCTTATCTTTACTTCATCAATTTCAAGTAAGATTATAAACAAAAATAATGAGATTACTTATCCAAAAGATGAAAGCTATAATTCAATGCTTCAATATTTATTAAAAGGCTTAGATTTCAATTTTTTTGATAAAAGTAGCATTATTGAATGCAAAGAGTTCTTTCCAGTTTACTATTCAAAATTTAGAGAGAGTAAAAAAAGAGAAAAGCATAATAAATCTCTTATCTCAGCATGGTACAATAACCCTAAAGAAGAAAAAGTCGAGGAAGAAAAGAAAAAGATTGGAGTCACAACTCTAATTAAGGATAATGATCTTTTTAAAATTGAAGGTACATACAAAGATGAAGTTGTTCTTCCTTCTTTAAAAATAGACGCTATCCTTACTAGAACTGATCCAAAACTCACAGATGAAGAAAATAAAAAGAGAAACGAAGAAAGAATTACTGAATTTGGTACCTTTGTTCATTCACTTTTAGAACATTATATTAATAATGAAGAAGAAGATTTATCTCATTATTTTAAAGAAGAAAAAGATCGAGAGAAAATAATTGATGAAGGATTTGCTCTTCGTGATAACTTTCTTAATTCAGATTTATATTCATATATAAAATCATTTAAATTGTTTCCTGAAAAGGAATTTTACATAAAGGATGATGACTATATTGTTGAAGGAATAATTGACTTACTTGCAATAAAAGATGATGAAATAATCATTATAGACTTTAAAACAGATAGTACTTTGTCTGAAAAAAAGCATACGAATCAACTTAATTATTATAAAAAAGCTATCAGTACAATCTATCCAGATAAACATATTACGTCATACGTTTTCTATCTTAGAAACAGTCAAGAAATTATGGCTTGATATGTTATCAAGATAATTTAAAGACTTTCTTAGCGGAAAGTCTTTTTCTTTTTAATACGTATTATTTTTTATGTTTTGTTCTTTAAATATTATTTTTTATTCTTTGTTATATACACAAGAAATAAAATTATTTAATTAATGCTTTTTAGTAATATATTTAATAAGTCATATTTAAAATGTAAAATTATTTATACAATATGTTATGTTTAATAATGGTCATTCGCTGTTTATGGTGGGTAATAGTTAATAAGAGATAGTCTAAATTGTTGTATTACAAGTACAATAAGAGTGTATGACAAACACATCTGAATTCAATCATTTTAGCGCTACCATCGTAATTTATTCACCTTGAACAATAGATAAAAAAGAACTTTTTCCATCTCAGAAGAAAGCTTGGCGTTTAGAGTTACATATATATGTATCCTTTTTGAAAAGCTCTAGATTTCCATGTTCTATATGTAGTGAGGAACATACAAGCTATGACACAAGAGAGAGTTTGGAGACATCTCAACTTCTTCCAATACAGATGCTACATTCATGCCTCCGTTCCAAGGATACAATGCTCAAAGCATGGAGTAAGGACTGTTGATGTACCTTGGGGAAGATAAGGCTCTGGTTTTACGCTTATGATGGAAGGCGTAATACTATCTCTTTTGAAGCACCTTGCAGTGAAAACTGTAGCGGAAGAAATAGGTGATCATGACACAAAATTATGACGTATACTCAACTACTATGTTACAGAAAAGAATCCCAAAGCAAGGGTTTAGATATCCAAAACGGCAAAGGCAATGATACAGTAACTTCTTTTGGTGAAGTATTTTGTGCTCATAATGGCAATAAAGATGCTGTCACAGACATAACAAGTGATATGTGTCATGGTTAGCGTAACTCGATGCAAACTCTCTTTTCTAAAGCCACCCTTACTGTAGATAAGTTCCATGTCGTAAAGATGGTAGGAGAAGTTGTTGATAATGTAAGAAGGAGAGAAAGCAATTCCAGAGATAAAGAAAAGAATAGCATTCTAAAAGGAACAAAATATCTATGGCTGGCAAGCAGAGATAACCTTAGTGAAAAGCAGACTAACAGACTAGATGAACTTCTCTCTTCCGGAAATAGCTTAGATACAATAATCGCTTACAAATACAAGTTAAAGTTACAAGAGCTTTATTATGACTCCCATGACTTTGAAAGTGCTTGTGTTTTTTTCGAAGATTTGTTTTTAGAGATGGCTAACAGTTCTGTTCATGAAATACGAAAGGTTTCAGAAAGTCTTACAAGAAATGCAGTAGAGATCCTAAATTACTTTATATCTCATAAAACAAATTCAATTTTAGAAGGTTTTAACTCAAAGATTAGTCTTATTAAATCTAAAGCTAGAGTGTTTAGAAATATGGAAAACTTTAAGAATATGATCTACTTCTGTATGGGTAGTTTTGATTTTCCTTCTATCAAAATTATGGCTTAAGGTTATCCACTACAAATAGAGAATAACCATTTTTTCATTATATTTTCTTATTATGTATTGAAATATAAAAGAGAAAACATAAATCATTGTTTTCTAATTAATGGATTATAAATTTAACATAAAATTTAATACGTATTGAGTATTAATATCTTACATATTCTTTAATGATGATTTAATATAAAATAAAATTTAATAAAGGATGCGTTATGATTACTATTTCAATATCAAACCAAAAAGGTGGAGTTGGTAAGACAACAACATCTTCTACTCTTGGTGCTTATTTAGTAAAGAAAAAGAAAAGAGTCTTAATAATCGATTCTGATCCACAGGGGAATTTAACTCAATCTATGGGAATTAACCCTGATGATGTTAAGACCTTAGATTTAGTTTTTGATGGCAAATGCGATTTAAGCGATATCATAGTAAAAACAACAATAGGTGATTTATGCCCTTGTTCTTTATCGCTTTCAGATGCAGATAGACGATATACACAATACAAAGCATACAATATGCTTAGCTCTGCACTTAAGAAAGTCAGTGATCAGTACGATTATTGTGTAATAGACTCCCCTCCTTCACTAGGAATACTATCTCTTAATGATTTAATTGCGTCAGACTATGTTGTAGTTCCAGTTAATGCAGCATCATTTTCTATACAAGGAATAAAAGCATTAACAGAGATAATTAATGAAATTAAAGATGAAAATCCTAATATCAAGATTAGCGGATTGTTAATCACTCGTTATAACAAAAGAACAAAGCTAAGCAAAGATGTTTTAGAGGTTTTGGACGATATAGCAAAGAAAATAGATACAAAAGTTTTTGAAGCTAAAATACGACAAGGTGTTGCTATAGAGGTTTCTCAAGCAGATGAAAAGGATTTATTCTCTTCAGCTCCAAAGAGCAGCGTTGCAGGCGACTATGAAAAATTCTGCAAGGAATTAATAAAAGATATAAATAAAAACGAAAAGGAAAAAGGAGACAAATAATGAGCAGAAAAGACAACTTACTAGGATCATTTGGAATCAATAAAAAAGAAGAAGTAAAGGAAGAAAAACAAGAAGTAGTAAACCTTAGTTCTAATACAAAAAAAGATGATAAGAAAGACAGTAGACCATGTACAATTGTCTTAAGAGGAAGTGATTACTATTACTGTAAAATAAGAGCAAAAGAACTTAAAGCAGAGGGTTATGGCAATGGTGGAATTTCTGACTTCTTATCATATTTGATGGAAAACGATAAAACATCACATACAAAAGAAACAATCAAAGCTAATAGAATGCTTGAGCTTGAAAATGAGTAAAGCTATGGAGGGAGTCGATGAATTTATTAGAAGCCTTTAAAGTATTTCTATTAGGTGTAATTGAAGGCATAACAGAGTGGCTTCCTATATCGAGTACAGGACATATGATTCTACTCGATAATATCTTAAGCATTAATGCAACAAAAGAATTTAAAGAGATGTTCTTTGTTGTAATTCAATTGGGAGCTATATTAGCTGTTGTAATACTTTTTTGGTCGAAGATGTTTCCATTAAAAAAGAATGAACAAGGAAAGATTGAAGTCCAAAAAGATACTCTTACACTATGGTTAAAAACAATTGTTGCAATTATTCCATCTGGAGTTGTAGGCATCTTGTTTGATGACTGGATGGAAGAACATTTACATACTCCACTTGTCATTGCTCTTGCCTTAATTGTCTATGGTGTTCTCTTTATTGTAATTGAAATAATAAATAAAAACAGAAAAGAAATAACTAGTTCTGTTAATGATATTTCTTACAAAACAGCTCTATATATTGGTCTATTCCAAATACTCTCATTAGTACCAGGAACATCACGTTCAGGAGCAACAATTATGGGAGCTCTACTCCTTGCTGTTGATAGAGTAAGTGCCGCTGAGTTCACTTTCTTTATGGCAGTACCAACAATGTTTGGAGCATCATTAATAAAGCTATTAAAGTTCGGCTTTTCTTTTAGCAAAACAGAAATCTTAATTCTTGCTGAAGGAACAATAGTTGCTTTTATTACTTCCTTATTTGTAATTAAGTTTTTAATGAGTTATATAAAGAAAAAAGATTTTACTGTTTTTGGTATATATCGTATTACGTTAGGAGTACTAATAATTATATTTTTACTTTTAAAGATTATTTAATTTAATAGGGCTAAAAAATAGTCCTATTATTTTAATTACTTATATACAAATAAATTAACTAATTTGTTAGCTATACTTATTATTCAATAAGCATCATCATTGTTCCAATAACAATTAATACTAGTCCTATTCTTGCTTTTACTGTTAACTTCTCCTTAAAGAAAATGGCAGAAAAACCTATAGAAACTAGTATACTTAACTTATCAATCGGAGCAACAACACTTGCATTACCCTCTTGTAAAGCTCTGTAATAGCATAGCCAAGATGCACCAGTTGCTATACCAGAAAGAATAATAAACAAGAGTTCATTCTTTTCAATTTCTTTTATTTTGCTTTGTTTATGCTTACATAAAACAAGAATGAAAGAAGCAAAAAGAACAACAACTGTTCGTATAGCTGTACCAAGATTTGATTCAACTCCTTCAATACCAACTTTACCAAGTATAGATGTTAATGAAGCAAAAACAGCAGATAGAATAGCAAATATAAGATAGCTGCCCTTCTCTTTATCATTCGTTGTTGTTTCTTTTTTTTCTATCATAAGAAAAGTACCTACTCCAATAAAGGGAATAGCAATAGCTTTAACAAGGCTTATCTCTTCGCCAAGGAAGATAAAAGCAAGAATGATTGTAAGAATTGTAGATGACTTATCAATTGGCACAACTTTATTAACATCACCTATTTGAAGCGCCCTATAGTAGCATAACCAAGATGCTCCTGTAGCTAATCCAGAAAGGATTAAAAATATACAAGTTTTAGTTCCAATCTGAGTTATAGTAGGAAAAAAACCCACAATAAGTACCATTAGAATAGAGAATAGTAAGATAACAAAAGTACGAATAAAAGTAGCAACATCAGAATCAGTTTTTTTGATTCCACATTTTGCAAGAACAGATGTTAGACCCGCAAAAAGAGCAGAGCCAAAGGCAAACAAAACCCACATTTTATCATCTCAAAAATTAAAGCACCAATTTTTGGTGCTATTAAATCATACGATATTACTACCAAATGGAATTATCGACAGCTTAGCAAATTTAAAAAATTGTAAACCGAATGGTATGCCAACAATAGTAATGCAAAGAAGAGCACCAATAACAACGTCTACAATAGCCATTTCAAAGCCAGTAAGAATAACCCACAAAACATTAGCAATAACTGATGGAAAACCACCGTTAAACTCAACGTCTCTTCCAAATGGCCAAAGGGAAAGCGATGCCATTTTAAAGCAAACTGAACCCATTGGAATACCAATGATTGTAATACACCACAGTATTCCATATATAGTCCATAAAATGGCACTAACCAATCCACCAAAGATAAGCCAAAGAATATTTTCTATAGTCTTCATCAATACCTATATCCAAGTCCAATATATGGAAGTGGAATCAATAGATCAAATCCACTTTGAGCATTACCACTATTAACGGATAAGAATGTCATCATGAAACCTGTTGAAAAACGAGCAAACCAAGAAGTTGAGAACTTATATTCAATATGTGCAAGAATATCAAAACCTAAGTTAAAATTCTTACCCATAAACTCTAAACGAGGACCAACAGTAAACATTGCATCAAACTTATTACTCATTGGTGTCATATATGCAAAAGCAGGATAAACAATAAACTTTTGCTTAGTTAAATCCATTGTTAATTTCGCATAAGGTCCCATATTGTTGTTTGAAAAAAGAGCAACAAAATCAGCATTTAAAGCAACATCAAATCTGAAGCCAGAATTATTATTTAATTTAATATTTAAAAATAACTCATCGCTATTAAGAGATACAGCCGTTTTATACTTAGCTGAAGCAGCAGATACACCAGAAATCAAAAGAACACAAACAAGAAGTAAGACAACGATTTTTTTCATTTTTTATCACCTCATCTATTAATATAACTCAAAGATATAAGTGAGTGAACTACTCCAACTTTCGCAATGCTTAGAAGTCGGAGCTTCTTGCTTCAACCACTACTGCTTATGTAATACCTAGTG
>ERZ808245.611-NODE-611-length-17321-cov-8.790455_pt1 | contig 17321 bp, 16 predicted proteins | sample MGYA00521243_ERZ808245 | MGnify/ENA primary metagenome ERZ808245 (study PRJEB31516, sample SAMN03275576) | gut metagenome | biome: mammalia-associated habitat; material: feces | host: Papio cynocephalus | place: Kenya | collected 2012-07-07 ... | reverse complement strand
TAAACTTTAGGTTAACGACCCTCTTTTATTCAACTAATCTCACTTATTTTATTTTTATCCCACAAAAAATGTGATTGAACCATTTTGCCACAAAATCTACATGTAGTAGTTTTATTACTATCTAAGTCAAACCATCGAGTATTAAAATCAAAACCAAGACAATTTGGACAATAAATAAAAGATCTTTTATCTTGTGATACAATGGCATCTTTGTAATGCTTTATTGTTTGTTTTTGAGAATGAAAAAGAGGTAAATAATCTGGATTTCTTAAAATAGGAGTTTTAATCTTTAAACGATTGTCCACCTTATCTACTTTATCTATAAAGGTATATCTATTGTCATTTACAATAAAAAAGCAAAATCTTCTTTCTGCCTCATCCTTCCACTTTTCATCCTTAATGGAAAAAATCCAATATTGAAAGTATTCAACCCATTCTTTCTTCTTCATTTCTTCTGAAATTGGTAAAGAATCTAAAAACTCCATTACTGTTAATAGCTCAGTTTTAACAACATCTTTATCATATGTGACATCATAACACATCGTTTGACAAAAACGTGGTCCAAGACTAGGAACAACTGTAATTGTAATTGGAGCAACAAACTCAGTAATTAAAGAATCTTTATAGCCATAGCAATCAGGACCATAAAGCTTTGTCATCTTTTCATAATTATTATTCCTTGTGAATGAACATGTATAATATGTTCTCCAATTTGGAAAATTATCAACACTTTTTACTCTGTTTTGCCAAGTTAATGGATACCAAGAAGTATCGAAAAGAATATCTTTTATTGTTTTCCCTTCCCTAATATCATTCATAGAATGTATTTCGTTACACCAAAGCTCACCATTCTCCATTGCTTTCTTTGATGCGTCTTCTTGCATGAACTTATAAAGCAAATCATTATCGCTTTCTATATTTAAACGAGATTTTACCAAAAGGTTAAAGACTAAAATATGAAGTAACCCTTTATTATTATCATAGAGCTTAGGAAAAGCATTTATTAGTTTTGAAATGCTATTTAATACTAGTTTCACCTCGTCTATTTTAAAACTTATAAATGTTAAATCAGGACAAGGATTAATCACGCTTAAGTCAAGAATACAATGAATAATACTCCATGCTGAATAAAGCGGAAAAGCATCATTCTTTTTTTGTGCAAGCTGAATTGAATCTTCAATATCTTCCACAATTAAAACTGCAAACGATTTTTCCCGTCGATTATCATAGCGATAAAAGCTATATAATACCTCAAAATAACGAAGTGAAGGAAAAAGATTCTCCATACATCTTTCAAAAGATGAAAGTTCATCATTTTTTTTACCGAAGATTTGAATCATTGGAGTACATAAAACAAGTAGCCGCACAATACGATAACTAAGAGCTATCGCCATAGGAGAACAAATTTTTAGACCTAACCAATGTAACACGTTTATTTGATAAATGGTGTAATCCAAAACTCTAAAAACGCCTAAAGGATTAACTTCATTGATGTCGGGGAACCTAATATGACTAATTAACTCATTTCTATCAACAGTTGGATCCTTTTGAAAAGACTCCAATGCATTTATTGATTCATCAAGTATACACTCTAATTGATTAATTCCCCAATCATCAGGACGTTTAGGAATATCGTAGTTTTCGTTAGAATCTATCACAAAACACTTCATCGATTAACTTCACTTGGCTCTCTGAATGTTGGAACCACAGTTCTTAAGAGCTGTCTAATCTGTGTGTTAGATAGATTGTTCTCGCAAGCTTTTTTGAGGGATGCTAGTTTTTCCTCTATTCTTTCTTTCTCTATTGGTTCATCATGCTCTACGAATATGAGATTATTGTCTGTCTTTTCCATTTTTGTAGTGTCGACAAGAAGTTCTTCGTAGAGCTTTTCGCCGGGTCTTAGTCCTGTTTCTATTATCTCAATGTTCTTTGCACCGCTAAGCCTAATCATACTTTCCGCAAGATCTAAGATTTTAACAGGATTACCCATATCTAAAACAAAGAGTTCTCCATTTTTCGCCATAGCACCACTTTCCAGCACTAACTCCGAAGCTTCTGGAATTGTCATGAAGTATCTTATAATTCGTTTATCTGTTAAAGTAACAGGCCCACCTCTCTTAATCTGTTTTTTAAAGAGAGGAATAACTGAGCCAGCAGAACCAAGAACATTACCAAACCTAGTGCATGAATAAACTGCCTTACCCCACTTAGATTGAGAAAGCACCATCATCTCACAGAGTCTTTTCGTTGCTCCCATAACGTTAGTTGGATTAACTGCCTTATCTGTCGATACCATCATAAAGCGCTTAACACCATACTCTTCTGTAAGGTCTAAGAGATTTTTGCATCCAAATACATTGTTTTCAATAGCTTCGATAGCATTATGTTCCATAAGAGGCACATGCTTATGTGCTGCTGCATTAATAACAATGTCTATCTTTTCGTTCTCAAATACTCTTCTTAAAGCTTCTTTATTTGTTATAGAGCATATTTCAACTGAAAAATCTAATGCATCCTTATAGTGCATTTTCAATTCTTGTTGTAATTCATAGGCTGAGTTTTCATATATATCTAGGACAATAAGCTTCTTTGGTTTAAATGAAGCGAGTTGCCTACATAACTCAGAACCTATAGAGCCTCCACCACCTGTAATAAGTATAGTCTTATCTTTGTAATACAAAGCCATAGACTTATCTTCAATAACAACAGGCTTACGAAAGAGTAAATCTTCAATTTCTATTTCTTTTAAAGTCCCTTTACTCTCTGGATTAAGAACATGAGGAACATCATAGTTTTTAACCTTTAATCCTGATTTTGTATATTCTGTATAGAGTTCCTCCATCTTCTTTGGATCAAGATTATGTATAGCAAAGAAGACTTCTTGTATTGAGTAGTCTCTAATAAGACTTTCAGCTTGTGCCTCCTCTTCACCTATAACTTTGATTCCATTTATAGAGCGTCCTCTTTTCCCTAAGTCCCTGTCAATAAAACATCTTACTTCATATGGATATTGCTTATTGATATAAATATCTTCATATAGCTGTACACCTAAAGAGCCTGCACCATAGATTGCAACCTTTACATTTCTGTTCTCTACTGCTCTATTATCTTTTATTCCAGCAAATACTCTAAGTAAAGATGATAAGAACCTTCCCCTTGCTGTATTGGGAGTTGCACATTTATAGGCATAACGATAACACATTCTCAGACAAAGAGACGCAAGAAGGTTCATTGTCACAAGCGCTATCATCTTTACGAATGTAATTTGTTGAATTGGTAGAGCCTTAGCAAGAATGAAATATAACCAAAAAGCAATTCCATCTGAGATTATTAGTTTGATATATATCTCAATACTACCATAACGCCATATTTCGCTATATATGCCAAAGATAAATCTCATTGTCATTACCGAGACAAATGACAATATGGCATGATGGACTAAGCCTATAAATGTTGGTTTAACTTCTCCTCCATACAACCATAAAAGAAGAGCATCAAGTGCTAAGAATAAGATGGCATCATAGAAAAAGAGTGGCCATTTTATGTGACGTTTATTCATTTAATCCCCCACAAGTGAAAAACGTATAAATTCTTTCGAAGTAAAGAGGTCGAAATGTACACCTCCCCAACTCTCTTATTGTCCTTTATTCTGCAATCAGTTTAAGGAGGTCTAAATATGACCAATGAAAACACTACATTAGTAAGAATTGAAGAAAGGACTAGAAACTTAGAAAGCAATGACAAAAAACACTTCTTTATTGAGATGGTGCTTTTTGTTGCTATTCTTGTTCTTGCTCTATTCTTAGTTTCGGGTTGTTCAATCAACACACCTAATCCTTCCATTCAAGAGGAGGAAGTAAAAAAAGAATGGAAGTATGAAGAGAAAGTAGAGAAGGAAGGCCTTGAGTTTTCGCTTATTGAAGACGGTAAGGCAATAAGCGTTCTCTACAACAAAGGAGAAGCAGGAATAATTAGAGAAGGTGACTCTATTTCTATCCCTGCTCTCCGCATGAATCTTAGAGGAGAATTTACTAATGATGTAATTACCATCTTTTCAGGAAGCACTATCATTGGTATATTTACTCTAAGTTAGTTATTAACTTGAATCAGCCCTGTACTAATTATTATCCCCCCATTTCTCTGTACAGGGCTGGTTCTCTTTTTTGTCTTATTTCTCGTAAAGAACTATTTTTTCATCCTTACCGCATAGGCTTAAGGCCTTGTTTCTTTCGTTACTAGATGAAGAGTAAGATAGAGTATAGAGAGTTGAATTAATAAAGCCTTTTACTTCTTTATCTCTATATGAGAAGTGGTAAGTCACTTCCCTTTTAGTAGTACTAACAATTAGAGAAAGTGAAGTATTCTTCTTCTCTGTTCGTACTCTTGTTGGATAGCCTAGCCTTTCTTCGTCGCCTTTTCTTACTTTCCACTCTATGTTGTCTAGAGTAGAGAGAAGAGAGATGTACTCTCTTTCTGTTAACTCTACTGGCTTTGTTACCTCTACTACTTCTCTAATAAAGAGGAAGTAGAAGATAAATAGCATAGTACAAAGTGCTATTGCTATTACTACTCTTGTTTTTAAGCTTAGCTTTTCAAAGCTAGTCTGTAGTGTTTCTTTTTTTTCTTCTTCTTTTGTTTTTTTCTTTGTCATAAGAAAAGTGTAAGATAGCTTTTTTGTCTATGGGAGGTGTACAAATCAACCCCATACCCCACATATTTGGGGTTTCTAAGGTTCTATCTGTCACCTACCGCTATCTTACTCACAAAAGCAAGCTAAAGATTTAAGAAAGGATCATGGCCTTTTTCAACTTACATATTCTAACAATAAAAAAGATAATATGTATGCAAATCTACGTTCTTTTTATATTTTGCAACACTTTTGTTTGTCTGTGTCGAAAAATTAGCTACAATTATTATATAATTTTACATATCTTTTACCTGTTTAATTATATTTTACACTAAATATCATTTTTGCATCTGACACTATTAACAAGGGGAAGAAAAAGGGTTATTTAGCTAAAGTCCATTTCTATTGTTTTATTCGTGGTCCTCCGTCAAAAAGAGCTTGACTGATTCTAGGAGGACTACATGACAAAAGAAAAATTTATAGAACTATTCTTAATTGAATTAGATAAGCTAAGCAGAAATAAAAAGAAGACTAAGGGAAGAGAGTACATTCTTCTTTCTACTCTTCAAACTCTTTTAGAAAGGAAGGGACTCTGTCTCTTCTCCTTTTTCTCTCTTATAGATAAGAAGAGTAAAGAAGATATCTTTTTCTCTTCTCATCCTCCCCTTAGCTTAGAGGATTTAGTTAGGGCTATAGAGTTCTACAGAAAAGAAAAGAAGATAAGTAAGCGAGAACTATCGAGACGCGTAAATCTTGATTGGAGCAACTTTCTTAAGCTATATAACAGAGGGCTAAAATCGTGCAACACGGCTTTAGTCCTCTCTCTTATTTATGCTTTAGAAGTATATCCTTCTGTCTTTATTAAAAAAGCAAATGAACTAAGAAGAACTTGAGAAAATCTATATCAATAAAATGTAGTATTATATCAGCTTTTTATGATATAATAATTAAATGGGTTTAGAGATATTATTTGCTGGTCCTGAGGATATTGAAAAGATTTCAAAAGCACTAAAGCTTCCACTAAGAAGAAAGATACTTTCACTTTTAAAGAAAAAAAGTATGAATATTACAGAGCTATGCGAAACTCTAAATATACCGCAATCCACCTGTACACTAAATATTCAGATCTTAGAGAAAGCTGATTTAATAAACACAAAGCTTATTGCTTCAACTAAACATGGTAGAGAAAAGCTATGTTCTCTTAAACATGAAAAGATAATGCTGTCTATACTAGACAGTGACGGCATCGTGAAGAAAGAGAATAAAATAATCGAGACAGAAATGCCAATTGGACTCTTTTCAGATTGCTCTATCTCTTCTCCTTGTGGCATTATCTCTGAAAAGGGAGTTATTGGATACTATGATAACCCATCCTCATTTCTTCACCCATTAAGAGCACAAGCAGGGCTCTTATGGTTTACATATGGATACTTAGAATATAAATTTCCAAAAAACTTCAACGATGCAAGATCTGTCAGTTCTATTAGCTTTTCTTTAGAAATATGCTCTGAGTATCCTGGATACAATAATAATTGGCCTTCAGATATAACACTATGGATTAACAACAAAGAGATAGGAACATGGAAAAGCGAAGGCGATATGGGTGGAAAAAGAGGACTCTTGACTCCACTTTGGTGGGATAGCGAAGACACACAATATGGCTTTTTAAAGAGTTGGATTGTTAACTATAAGGGCTCATTTATGGAGGATGGATGTGCGCTCTCTTCTACCAAAATTTCTGATTTAGAAATTGAAAAATATGACTCTATAATTGTAAAGATAGGAGTAAAGGAAAATGCGATAAATCGCGGAGGAATTAATATATTTGGCTCTAGGTTTGGTAACTATAACCAAGACCTAAAGCTCAAAGTAACTCTTAACTAAGCACTATCTCTCTTATTTTATCTAGTGCCACCTTCTCCTCTCTATTTATCTTTACTATTCCATTTACTTCTTGCATTACATCTGTCAGCTGTGTATAGCAAAAGCCAGCTATCCTTTCATTCTCTTTTATTGCCTTAATTAAGCCATTAAAGCGCAAGAGGAAGCTTTCTTCCGACTCTTCACCTCCGGAGTAGCCCCAGTTAGTTTTGTTTATATCCTTATTAAAAGCTATTCCTCCAAACTCAGTAATTAAAATAGGTTCGTCACCATGAGAAAAGCCCTCAGAATAGATTTTTCTATTCTGAACTGATGTATTGAGTGTTTTATCTATGTTTTCCCAATTCTTTTTTAGTCCAGAGTAATCTTTAACGTAGTCATGAACAGAGCAGATATCACTAGTAACTTGCTCCCAACCGTCATTTGTATCACAAAGGCGACTTTGGTCTCTATACTTAATATAGTTATAGAGAGCTAAAGCAAAATTTTGCTGTTTTTTATTTGAGTATATATTTCTTACTCCCCATGACTCATTTAGTGGTACCCAAACTATAATTGATGGGTGGTTATAGTCACGTGAGATAAACTCTCCCATATCCCTCAGTAGATTGTTACATTCAGAGTCTGAAAAACAATATCCACTTGGGAGCTCTGCCCAAACAGCAAGCCCGAGTTTATCACACCAATAGTAGAATCGAGAATCCTCTATTTTCTGGTGCATTCTCACACCATTAAAACCCATAGCTTTTATAATCTTAATATCCTTAATAATATCATCATCACTAGGTGGAGTAAGAAGAGTATCTTCCCAATAACCCTGATCTAGTATTAGCTTAAGATAGAACTCTCTATTGTTTAAAAGTATTTTACCATTGCTAGTGCTCACCTTTCTCATTCCAAAGTAGGTTGTTACAGAATCGTTACCGTCTATTTCTGCTTTAAGAGTATATAGTACTGGATTATCAGGAGACCAATGATGAATCTCGTCAATCATATCATCTTCTTTAACATGAAGAGTAATGCTATCTTCCTTAGTTAATGAAGAAAGCTTAACAGATGTTATCTTTCTATTATCTCTCATTACAGTAAAACTGATTTCTTCATTTTCTCTCGTTTTTTTATTAAGAGAGAAATCTATTTTTACTGTCACATCATCAATATTAGGAGTGCAACAGAGAGAAGTAAAAAAAACTTCTCCTCTCTCCTCTAGATATACACTCTGCCATATACCAGAAGAGGGCGTATACCAACACCTATCACCCTTCTCTTTCCAATACTGTTTTCCTCTTGGTTGAGTACAATCCGCCTTGTCCTCTACTCTTAGTGTTACTAATGCTTTATTATTATTTAAATAATCAGTTATTGGAAAAGAGAATGGAGTATAACCACCCTCATGCTCTCCAAGATAGTAACCATTAACCCAAACTTGAGCTTTATAGTCGACAGCAGAAAAACACAAGTAGACCTCTTTTTTAAAAGTGGATGGGACCTCAATTTCCTTTTGATACCACATTATCTCATGAAGACTAGAATCATTTATTCCAGACTTTTTTGATTGATAGACATATGGAACTTCTATTTTAGATTTCATCTTCCTATTTAAAAACCATTTTTCTTTTAGCCCTACATCAGAGTCATCGAACTCAAAGTTCCATTCTCCATTAAGACTAAGCCAATTAAGGCGAGCAAAGTCTGGCCTTGGGTGGATAGTACTACTCATTTTCGCTCCTCCACTCTTTAATAATATTTCGGTATTCATCTGCTACCTTTCTTTCTTCTCTAGAGTGAGTATAAAAACCAAACTTTGCAGAAAAATGCTCTTTTTCAGAATCGTTACTTGTTCTCCAATCCCAATCATACATATCAATGATAGGAAAGTAGGTATAACCAATGATGTTCATCCCCTCTTCTTTTTCCTTAATTAAACGGTCTGTAGATTCTTTAAGCCATCTGGACTTTAAAACTTCATCATTCTTAATAGATGTTTCTGTTATCATCATAGGAACTTTAAAACGTTCATAGCGTTTTTTTAGTATTTCTATCATATCATCCGTCCAAAGAAGATGATTCTCTCTCTTCTCTCCCTCTACTATTTTGTTAAAAGAAAACTGAGGATAGAAATTTACTCCCATTATTCCAATCTCTGTTCCATTTGAGCAAAACCAATCAAGATCATTCTCGCTCATGCCATTTTTCTCTAAGAATGGGAAGAAATACTCTAGTCCCCGTAAATCGCCAGTAAGAAAGTTATAAAACATAGACTGTACGGTTGTCTCAATCAAAGCAATTTCCTTATAGCTCTCTATATCTGTTACAGAGCCACCTGAACACTCCACTTGAATAGTCTCAATATTCTCTCGTCTTAATAGCTTTGTTTGCTTAATAGCTCCTTTAGTTACAGCTTTAAAGACCTTCAAATATCCTTCGTAGCCATGTGAGTATGGGGGCCACTCGCCTCTACGACCTGCAAACTCACAAGCTGTATGTGGCTCATTAAATGGAACAGCTGCAACAAGATACTTTTTATATCTCTCAACTACTCTTGCTGTATACTCTTCTACATAACTTGGATAATCTGGATCAAAGAATGAGTCTTTCATCCATAGAGGTGTTCCATAGTGCATAAAATCCAAGAGAAGCGTAATACCCTTCTCTTCTACAATATAAGGAATAACCTCATCACTCCAACTAAAGTCAAACTTTCCTCTTTCCTTTTCTATTTTGTACCAAGGAAGGCCCCATCTAAGAGAATCGACTTCTAAGCTTTTTACCCTATCAATATCCTCTTTCCAGTTTTGATAGTGTTCAGTAAGCTCGTACTCATCTAATCTTTTTCCTGTTAATGGATATGGGTCAGCTATGAAGGTATCTTCAATACCACAACAAAAATGAAATTTTTTCTTATCAAACATAATTAACCTTTTATACCGCTAAGTGCGATTCCCTTTATAAATGATTTTTGTGCAAATAAGTACATAATTAAAATTGGTAAAATAGAAAGAACAGCACCACAAAAGATTGGCCCATGCTGCGAGACATGTTCGCCCTGAAATAGTGCTAGCCCTACAGGAAGAGTTTGCATAGATGTAGTGTTAGTCATAAGCATTGGCCAGAGAAAATCATTCCAATTATACATAAAATGGAATATTCCTAAACTCATTAAGGAAGATGCTACAACAGGTAGCATTACCTTAAAGAAAATTCCCTCTTCACTCAGTCCATCTATGCGCCCTGCATCAATAAGTTCATTTGGAACAGAGAGAAATGATTGCCTCATAAAATAGATACCAAAGGCATTCGTTAATCTTGGTAGGATAAGACCTATGTAAGTATTTAGAATTTTCATTTCATTCAGTAACAAATAGATTGGAATCATGGTTATTTGGAATGGAATCATCATTGTTATAAGGACAATAATAAAGAGGATATTAGAACCCTTAAACTTTAGCTTAGCAAAGGCATAGCCTGCTAAAGAATCAAGTAAAAGAGAAGAAACTGTTACTGTTCCTGTAAATATTACTGAGTTAAGAAGAAACTTAAAAAAAGGAATCTGCACAAGTAGGCTGCGATAGTTCTCAATTGTTATCCTTCTTGGAAAGAATCTCTCTGGGTGACCCATGATATCTGCTTCAGGCTTTAAACTAGAGAGAGCCATCCAAACAAAAGGAATTAAAAATATACTAGCTATAAAAATGAATACTAAAAATAAGACTATATTTGCTTTTTTTGAAACCTTCATGAGTAATCTCCATTATTCTCAGCCTTTTTAAAGCTCTTCAATTGAAACAATGTTATTAGCAGAATTACAATAAATAGAATAAATGCCATACTTGATGAATATCCCATCTCAAAGACATTAAAGCCTCTATAGTAGATGTAATAGACTAATACTTCTGTACTAAATAGTGGGCCACCCTTTGTCATAACATAGACTTGGTCAAAGACCTGGAAGGAACTAATTAGATTTGTGATAATTGTGAAACTAAGTGTGGGTGCTAAGAGCGGTAACGTAATAGAAAAGAATTGTTTTACTTTACCTGCCCCATCGATTTCTGCTGACTCGTATAAACTCTCAGGAATAGAATTTAGACCAGCAAGTATTATAACCATGTTAAACCCAATCCAACGCCATACTCCTACAAAAATTATCATTCCCATTGCGCTGTCTGGCTCGCGTAGTAAATCCTTAACTTTGAAGCCCATATTTTTAAGGTAAATACTAATTAGGCCTATATCTCCATCAAGCAAAAAGCGAAAGATAATGGCAATAATTGCCATTGAAGTAATTGCAGGAAGAAAGATTATTGCTTTAAATGCTTTACTTCCCTTAAAATCATAGCTAAGTAGTGTTGCAAAAATAAGCGACAATATGACAAGAATAGGTACGTATAGAACTGTATATATAACAGTGTTCTTAAATGCATTAAGAAATCTTTCATCATTGAATGCTCTTAAATAATTACCCAAGCCCAAAAAAAGCTTACTGTTTTTGATGATATTCCAGTCATATAAGCTCATATAAAACGACTTAATTATGGGATACAAAACAAAAACTGTGATTATAAGCATTGAAGGAATAATCATCCTTATTCCTGCTCTCTGAATACTTCTTTCAATGCCATTTTTAACATGTTTAGTTGACATCTTTCACTCCTTATTTTCTAGCCCATAATCTTGGAAGGCATATAGCCCTCCAAGATGAATCTTTTTATTCGTTTAATAGTGTTGTTAGCGCGCTATCTGCAGCCTTTAATGCCTCTTCTGGGCTCTGAGTTCCTCGAGTAACGTTCTCATATAATGGGACTAGAATTTCTTCATCAATTCTTGATGATTTTGGATTATCAGCCATAAAAAGCTCAGCATATTCGCTAGACTTTAAGAAATATGCAATATCAGGATTTCCCTTCAAAAGCTCTTCATCATCACTCATATCTGTTCTTGTTGGAGGAGCTCCTGTTCCGAGAGACCACTGTCGCTGAACATCTTTACTGTTCCAATACTCAATGAAATCCCATGCTTCTTCTTTTACTTTTGAGTCCTTTGTGATTGCAAGAACACTGTCTCCTCCCCATGTCTTTCTTTCTCCATTAATTCCACTAGGGATTTCTGCAATACCAAGATCAATACCTGCACTTCTAAAGCCATTAATTGCCCAGGCTCCGTTAAACTCTATAGCAGCCTTTCCTGCAGAGAAGAGATTATCAGCCTCTTGACCTGTTAAACCAACTGGAGAGACTCCTTCTTTGAATGCATTTTGAATCATTGTCATTGCTTCAATTGCTTCCTTACTATAAAGAACACTCTTTCCATCTTTAATGTAATCAGCACCATACATCCACATAAAAATTGGCATCATAGCAACTGTCGATTTAATACCTATTGCCTGTGCATATTGTGTAATATTTCCATTAGCATCTTTAATAATTAGTTTTGACCATGCATCTTGCAATTCATAAATAGTTTGTGGAGGATTCTCTGGATCAAGTCCTGCACTTCTAAACATATCTTTGTTGTAGTACATGACCTCAGCTGCAAATGCCATTGGCATTACATACTGTTTTCCATTATAGTTGCCAGCCCTAATTAGACCTGGAACAAGGTCTGATGTATTGAGTTTATCGGATGAAGCTATAAAATCATCAAGAGCATAGAGCTTGCCACTCTCAGCATACTCAGCATATCTAGTAACAGAAATACCAATTAAATCAGGTGCATTACCAGCTATCATAGCAGGCATTAATTTCTGGAATAATGTATCCCATGGCATAATTTCCATTACTATTTCAATTTTGTCCTGACTGCTATTATAGTTTTCCACAATCTTCTCAAGAACGGGTCTGTCAGAGCCAGTGTAGCCATTCCAAAATACTACTTTTGTCTTTTTTTCACTTTGCCTCTCAGTTCCACCCTGTGCAAATACCATAGTAACAGCACATAACGAAATTAATAAAAATAATAAAATTCGTTTCATACACGTCTCCTTTGATAATATCAGTATATGTTGATATTAAAGCCCTGTAAACATTTTTTAATATTTTTATTAGAGATAGATAATTTATTATATTTAAAGAAGTTAAAAGAGATTTTATGTTTTATTTTATATCAACTTTTATTGATATAAATATTATTGCAAGCTTTTCTATTACATAAATTCATCAAACTTGTTACATTACGATCCATAATAATTTCAGCTCATGCTGCATCAAAATTTTTAGTTTGAACTATTTTGAACTGACAATGCACTTTGATCTATTTACTCCTTTTGTTCATGAATATACAAAGGAAACTTGTTTATTAGAGCATGGCTTAGTAGATTTTATATCTAAGCGTACATCGTCAAACAAATGCGAATAGATTTGATTTCTGTTAGGAGATAGATATCTCTGTAAGAGATAATCTTAAGTTTAATCTCGATGATTGTTTTTAATGGACTCGTTAACATATGAATTGTTTAAGAAATTGAAACACCATCTAGGAAAACCAGAATAGAACAGATTATATGTCAATAGCTAAGCGTTATCCCTTAAATAATCAGAAAAAGAATTGTATCCAAGTTTTCGGCGTTTTTTTAGCATATCATTCCAAAGCTTATTGCCGTCTTCTTCTGTGATTAATTCTTTTGATAAAGCTTCTTTTAGAATATCTCCTGTTGTCATATTTATCAGTTTGTACTTTTTAATATAAACTTCGATATCTTTTAAATTATTGCTTGCAAGAATACCTTTTCTATTTTTTGCAAGTACAATAGCAGCCGCTTCACCTTTTCCTATTACTTTTTGTCCATGGTATGGTCCAAAAACCATTTCTTTATATAAATCATATTCTGGACTTCCAACTAAAATACCTTCTATCTTAATCTGTTGATTACGAATTAAACTCTCAACTCTAGACTTCAAATGAGGTATGCATGGATTAGATAATTCTGCATATACTTCTTGAGGAATAACAATTCTATTAGGATATAATTGAACCAAAAGGCTTTGATTATTAACCCATAAAAAAGCAGATAAACAATCGGTGTCAAAGAACAATGGTTCAGTCAATTATACCATCTTCCTCTTTTTCATTCCCATAAACTAAATCAGACCTAAATGCATCCAACAACAGCTCTTCATACTTACAATTTGAGATAATATCTTCATCGACAAGAATTTTTGCTTGATTAATATAATTACCATAGGTCATATAAAAATTATGTTCATTTGATGATTTATATAAAGATGAACTGTAGCCAAGTTGTTTTGCCTTAAAACTAACAGCAACCGTAAGATACTTATTTGCTTCGTCTCGACTTAAATACTTTGTGTTCATCAGTCTATAAACTGTTGCCTGATGACTCATTCCAAAGTATTGCTCTATTCTAATTATGTCATCCAATGAGAGCTGTTTTCGTCTTCCTTTCATCAAAAGCCTTTCTATTAACTCAGTTAACGCTACATCTGGCATCAAAAAATAAGAAGCAAAGGTATCTGCAGATTTTTCGATTATTTCATTAGGATTAAGTTTTTTTGCACATACTGACATAATATCGTTACAATAAAACAGATGATAAAACTCATGCGCCATGGAAAATCTTTGACGACCAAGCGTCATAGTTGAGTTAATTGCAATAAGACTATTGCCATTTTTACCTTTGATACATATTCCACTAAGGTTATCGCCAAGTGGATAAAATACAATTGTCAACCCATCAATATTTTGAGACAATGCAAAAATATCAATACATGAGTTGCTGTCTTCACCTAGATTTTTTCTTAATAAGGACGATTGTGTCATAAGTTTCGCATAATCAATCTTTTCAGTCATTCTTTCGCATCCTCAAGAAGCGCGCTCATGAATTCTGAATTAAGAGCAATCTTGTTAATCGCAGAAATAGCCTTCATTTCAGAAACAGTTAATTCATTGCCTCTAAACGCAAAGGAGAGTTTAGGGACAATAGATGATTCATTTTCAATTTGTTCTGGAGAAACCCCAAAAAGAGTAGCTATCTTTTCAAGCATATCAGATGAAAGGACTCTTTCCCCTTTTTCAATCTTTGAAATCAAACTCTGATCAACATCTAGAAACTCTGCTAAACTTTCTTGTGTAAATTTTGCAACCTCGCGTAAATGACGAATGTTTTTCCCCACAATATTTTGATTCACGCTTTAAACTCCTATTTACAAATTAAATTATAGGATTGAGCTGTCATATTTTCAATCCGTCAGTCTATAGTTTTTATGACTATATTACTATTACAATCTGTCCTCTATTATGCTCTACTCTATCTGACATTATTGTAATGGTTCCTCGTTCTAGATACTTTATTGATTCATTAGAAGATTTAGTAAGAACCATATTGATTAACTTTTCATCAGAAAATCTAACTTTACTTCTTTTCTCTCCTCTCTATCTCTTTCTTTATTTAAACTCTGTTATATTATTTCTGCCTTCAAGCCTTCTTACTATGTCACTCTAAAAAGCATAATATCTCGAAAAAGATATACTCTCTTACTTATGTCACTATATACACAAGATGAAAGTATAGACCTTCCTAAAAATGTAAATAAAAAGATTTTTTCTTACTTTTAGTAATAGGTACAATTATTGCCAATATGAAGAATAAAATTACGCCAAATTGTAGGACAATTTTTAGCCAAATCGAAGTTTTTTTCTTGAATTGAACACGTTGATGAGAAAACAGCTAACAAACCAATATTTTTAGCCATGGGAGGATTTCAATCGCTATAAACTGTTCTACAGCACGGAGGGACGAACACTATATGACAAATTATAAATCGAGAGTTATTGATTACCACATCCATAGCTCTTTTATAAGTCCTTTCCTACAAATATGCATAAAGACTACATGCTTTTCAGATTTTATCTCAATCTTATATCCTTTACGTCGCAAGTTCGATGTAAGTATCTATATCATTATGTTTTACTTATGCCTTTTTCATTTATGAATGGCATAAGTATAAGAGAAATCGTGGCTGTTCCACACACTTTACATCAATTGCTGCTATAGAGATATGCTACTCTCTTCTCTACATCTCTATAGATTCTCTCTTTGTCTAGTGTTTTGTATTCTCCATCTTCGTAGAGAATCTTACCGTCTACCATATTTAAAGTAACATCGCTTTCTTCTAATGCGTATGTAACTAGAGCAATTGGATCTAAAACAGGATGTGAGTGTGGGCTTGATAGAGATAGTGCGATGATATCTGCTCTCTTTCCAACTTCTAATACTCCAGTATTAAAGCGTCCTTGGCTTACGGCTCCATTTTCTGTTGCCATTAAGATAGCATCGCTACTTTGAAGCGCTGTTGGATTTTCTTCAACTCCATTATGGATAATGGAAGCTATATGCATCTCTTCCATCATATTCAAGTTATTGTTGCTTGCAGCACCATCTGTTCCAAGTGATACATTGACTCCCTCTTTTATTAAGCGTGGAACTGGAGCAACTCCAGAGCCTAGCTTAAGATTACTTGTTGGGTTATGGGCAACTGTAACGTTATTGTTCTTTAAGATTGAAATATCATCATCTGTAAGATGAACACAATGTGCTGCAACTACCCTATTATTAAAGACACCTAAATCAGAGAACCATTTAGCTGGGGTCTTACCATATTTCAGGATACATTCTCTTGTCTCTTTAGCTGTCTCCGATAAATGAAGAGATATTCGAGCACCTCTCTTTAATGCATCCTCGCTGTAGTGTCTAACTATGTTTTCATTTATCGTATACTCAGCATGTATTGAGAAATCTATTTTCAAGCGTTCATCATAAGAGTTGTTGTATTCGTCAAAAAGTCTCTTTGAATCTAGTGCCTCTTTAAATGTTTTATAATCCTGTTCTGGATTAAAACAAGTAAGACATTTTGCAATGTTTGCCTTAATGCCACTCTCTCCTATGATATCTACAACAGAGAAAGGAAGAAGATACATATCTGAAAAGCTAGTTGTACCGCCTCTAATCATCTCAAGTAACGCTAACTCCATTCCTACTCTTATATCTTCTTCTTTCATCTTGTCTTCAATGGTCCACATTCTCTCTAACCATTTCTGAAGAGGAAGGCCTGAACCAAGTCCTCTCATAAGAACCATCGCTGTATGTGTATGATCATTAACAAAGCCAGAAAGAAGGATATGGTTAGACATATCCTTTTCTTCGTCGCATCCTTCCTGTCTTTCTTTTCCTATATATTTAATTGTATTACCTTGTACTACAAGGTAGGCATTATCAAGGCAAACTAAGCTACCTTTTTCTTTTGTAATTATCTTCGCATTCTTAAAAAGTATGCTCATAAATCCTCGCTTTTCTTTTTAGATTAGAAAAACCTATAAAGCTAAGGAAGAAAAAACCTCTTCACTTAGCTTTCAAATAAGTTTTGTTTCTTTAAATGGAACTGCAATTCTAATTAGAGCTCTCTAAGCTTTTCTTTAAACTCTTCTTCCTTTAGTCCAGATTCCTCAATAGCTTTATCAAGAGGAAGGTATCCCTTCTTTACAAGATTTAATAGAGCTAATAATTCGCCTTCTTTTTTTCCCTCTTCTCGGCTCTCTTTTACAGAATAATCAATGAAATCATTTATCCTCTTTTCTTGACTCATTCTACTCATTATCTCTTCTACCTCTTCTGGGTGTTCTTTTATGAAGGCAGAAAGAATTCCTCTTTCCTCGCACTCTTCAAGTGTCCTCTTAATCGCCTCTTCTTCTCGCCCATATTTACTTACATTTTTATCATATAACTCACAAAAAAGACAGATTTCTTTGGTTCAATCACATTTTTTGTGGGATGAAAATAAAATAAGTGAGATTAGTTGAA
>ERZ808245.606-NODE-606-length-17355-cov-3.302486_pt1 | contig 17355 bp, 19 predicted proteins | sample MGYA00521243_ERZ808245 | MGnify/ENA primary metagenome ERZ808245 (study PRJEB31516, sample SAMN03275576) | gut metagenome | biome: mammalia-associated habitat; material: feces | host: Papio cynocephalus | place: Kenya | collected 2012-07-07 ... | reverse complement strand
TACGCCGCCCTGTATCAAATGCAGTTCAAAACAAAAAAGGAAAACGTCGCATGACGACAGCGTCAAAGGAGGTTTTTTAATGATTCCGTTTCTTGATTTAGCCAAAGTGAACAACCGTTTCCGTTCGGAAATCGACGAACGGTTCAAAACGATTTTGGACAAGGGCTGGTATTTGCAGGGCGAATGGAACGAAGCGTTCGCCAAGCATTTTGCCGAATATTGCGGCACGAAATACGCCGTCGGGGTGGCGAACGGTCTGGACGCGCTGAACCTGATTATCAAGGCGAGCGGTTTCGGCGCGGGCGACGAAATCATCGTGCCGTCGAACACCTACATCGCGACGATTTTGGCGATATCGGAAAACGGCTGCACGCCCGTTTTGGTCGAACCGGACATCGCCACCTACAACATCGACCCCGACAAGATCGAAGCCGCCGTCACGCCGCGCACCAAAGCGATCATGGTCGTGCATCTGTACGGGCAGGCGGTGCAAATGCGAAAGGTGTGGGACATCGCCGCAAAGCACGGGCTGAAAGTGTTCGAGGACTGCGCGCAGGCGCATGGCGCGAAGTATCGGGGCAAACGCGTCGGCAGCCTGTCGGACGCGGGGGCGTTTTCGTTCTATCCCGGAAAGAACTTGGGCTGCATGGGCGACGGCGGCATGGTCACGACCAACGACGAAGAGTTGTATAAAAAGGTCAAAGCCATCGCGAACTACGGTTCGGATCGCAAATACCACCACATTTACAAAGGCACGAACAGCCGTTTGGACGAACTACAGGCGGCGGTGCTGGACGCGAAGCTGCCGCATTTGGACGCGGACAACGCGCGCCGCCGCGAAATCGCGAAATACTACCGCGAACACATCGTCAATCCGCTGATCACCCTGCCGCAAACGTATGACGAAGACGCGGCGGTGTGGCACATTTTCGCCGTGCGCACCCCCGAACGCGACCGTTTCCAGCAATACCTGACCGACAACGGCGTGCAGACGATCATTCACTATCCCACCCCCCCCCACAAGCAGGACGCGTACAAGGAATGGTCCGACCGTTCCTATCCGATCAGCGAGGAAATCCACAGAACCGTCCTGTCTCTGCCGATGTCGCCCGTCCTGACCGACGCCGAAGTCCGCGAAGTCGCGAGGATTGTCAATGAATACAGATGATCTGGTTTCCGTCGCTTTTTCCGCCTACAATCACGAACGATACGTCGAAGAAACGATCCGTTCGGTTATGGCGCAGACGTATCGAAACATCGAATTGCTGGTTATCGACGACGGTTCGGCGGACGGTACTTTCGCCAAAATGCTGGAATTGAAGCCCGAATGCGAAAAACGTTTCGCGCGCGTCGTGTTCGAAACGCAGGAAAACAAAGGCACGTGCGTCAATCAGAACAGAATGATCGACATCGCGAAAGGAAAGTATCTGTACTGGACGGCGTCGGACGACGTGCTGAAACCGAGGGCGATTGAAGTTCTGCATGATTTTCTGTCCGAAAATCCGGATTACGTTCTCGCCGTCGGCGATAACGAAATCGTCAATGCCGATTCTAAGCGCGTCTATTGGGGCGAAAACCGCAAAGTCGTCAGTGAAAGCGAAGCCCTTTACAAAACGGTCGGCGAAGATATGCACTTGAACGAACCGGACAACAGACACCCCGATTTCGGCGGTTACGAAAGCCTGTTGAGAAGCAACTACGTTCCGAACGGTTTTTTGGTTCCCCGCCAAGCATTGATAACGGCGGGCAAGTACAATCCGGATATTTCGCTGGAAGACTGGTATATGAACCTGCAGTTGGCGAAACAGGGCAAATTCAAATACATACCCGAAATTCTGTATTCCTACCGCTGGCATGAAAAGAACACCGTTTCCTGCGCCGCCTACAAAGCCAAACTGCCGCGAATCTACCGCCGGCTGTACGAACACGAAAAGGAATACTGCTTTACGCACGGTTATGAAAAATTGTGGCGGAAAATGTGGAGCAAACGGTTCGGCTGGCGTGCGAAATGGAAGAAACTGCGCGATTTTTTAAGGGGGAAGAAATGACGGCGAACGTGTTGCTAATACGTTTTCAGGTTCACGGCGACGACCGCGGATCGCTGATCGCGCTGGAAAACGGTCACAACCTGCCGTTTGATGTCAAGCGCGTGTACTACATTTTCGGCACGAAAGCCGGCGTTCCCCGCGGTTTCCACGCGCACCGGAAATTAAAGCAGGTTTTGGTGGCGATGTCCGGCAGCGTGACGGTCAAAACGGAACACGGCGGCAAAGCGGAAACGCATCTGCTGAACCGCCCCGACGAAGGACTGCTGATTGAAGGGCTGGTCTGGCGGGAAATGCACGACTTTTCCTCCGACTGCGTCCTGACCGTGCTGGCGGACGATTACTACAACGAAAACGACTATATCAGGGATTACAACGATTTCAAAAAAGAGGAGGCATTATGACGAAAATTTTAATAGCCGGAGCGGGCGGCGCGCCGTCGGAAGGGGTCATCAACTCCCTTTTGAAAAGCAAAAAGCATGAAACGGTTATCGGCATGGGGTCGGAACCGACCGATCTGGTGCTGTCGCACGCCGAACGGAAGTATTACGTTCCTTACGCCGATCAGCCGGAATACAGGGACTGCCTGTTAAAAATCCTGGAAAAGGAAAAAACGGATCTGATTCATTTCCAAAACGATTTGGAAATTTATTACGCATCCTTGATTCGCGACGACATTCACGCCGCGGGAACAAAGACGTTCATGCCGCCGCACGACGTTATCGACACTTGCGTGAACAAATACAAATCCTACCTGAAATTCAAACAGGCGGGGATTAAGGTTCCCGTCAACATGATGATCAACGACGAAAGCGATTTGGAACGCGCTTTTGCGGAACTGGGGGACGAAAACGGAACCGTCTGGCTGCGTTCGACCTCTATGGGCGGCGGCGGCAAAGGTTCCATTCCGACGAACGATCACCAGATGGCGAAAAGCTGGATCGACCGCTACAACGGCTGGGGCGATTTTATCGCCGCCGAAATGCTGACGAGCAAAACGATCACATGGCTGTCGATTTGGTACGAAGGCGAGCTGGTCGTCGCGCAAACGCGCGGCAGAACGGGCTGGATTCACGGCAACCGGAGCGTTTCCGGCGTTACGGGCGTCACCAAAGTCGGACAAACGTGCAGCGACGATTTGGTTACGGAAACGGCGTTGAAAGCGGTCAAAGCCGTTTCGGAAAAACCGCACGGCATTTTCGGCGTGGATATGGCGTACGACGCGGACGGCGTTCCCAATCCGACGGAAATCAACATATCGCGTTTCTTCACGACGGTTCTTTTCTTTACCGGGACTGAATATGCCGGAAATTTTCAAGGATTTGGCTTTGTACGGCGAATTTCCGAAACTTGAAAAGAAAATCAACCCGCTGCCGGACGGACTGATGTGGATGCGCGGCATGGACACGCAGCCCCGTTTGATGACGGCGAAAGACATTGAAAAAGAGGTGATCGTCCTATGAACATACTGATAACGGGGGCGTCCGGCTTTGTCGGAAAAACGCTGTTGAAGAAAGCGGCGTCGAATCCTTTTTTTTCCAACGCTAAAATCGTTTTGCTGACGGGGGAAAAGATCGACGGATACACTTGCGTTCTTCATAAAAACTACACGTTCGAAAAATCCGATTTCGCGAAAGTCGGCGTTGATAAAATCGACGTCGTGATTCATCTGGGGGCGGCGGCGCCCAGAACCCGATCGGAATATCTGGTCGAACACGGGTACAAGTTTATGACCAACGTCCGCAACACGGTTCATTTGTACGAAAATCTGCCGAACGTCCCCGAAAAGTTCATTTTCATCAGTTCGGTCGATATTTACAAAAACGACGGGGAAGTGATTTCCGAACAAACGCCGCTGACTTCCGAAACGCTTTACGCGGCGTCGAAAATCATGTGCGAACAGTATTTGACCGAAAAGGCGAAAACGGACGGCTTTGTTTTGCAGATTTTGCGACTGGGGCAAATTTACGGCGTCGGGGAAGAGGTTTATTCCAAAATCGTTTCATCGTTTGTCCGGCAAATCGAAAACGGACGGCAAATCAAAATTTTCGGAGACGGAGGAGATTTCAGAAGTCAGCTTTTGGTTGACGACTGTTGCGATTGCGTTTTGCAAGCCGTTTCCTTTGACGACGCCAAAGGTCCCGTCAATCTTGTTTCGGCGCAGGCGGTCAGCATAAAAGATCTGGTAATGACAATTTACAAAATCGCGGGAAAACAGCCGGACGTCGTTTTCGGCGACGCGCCCGCCGGACGGTCGAACCGTTTTGACAACACGAAAATGAAAACCCTGTTCAAAATGACGGAAACGCCTTTGGAAGAAGGGATCCGCGCTTATGTGGATTATTACCGGAAGGAAGGATTGCAGTAATGATTGATTTACAAGCCAAGGCGCTGGATTTGCGCCGCAAAATCGTAAAGACCTGTTATTTGGGGCGTGCCGGACACATTCCCCCGTCGTTTTCCGCTTTGGACATTATGACGGCGCTGTATTTCGGCGGAATTTTAAAATACGATCCGAAAAAACCCGGCGACGAAAACCGCGACCGCTTTATTTTAAGCAAAGGGCACGCCGCTTTGGCCTTGTACAACGTCTTGTGCGAAGCCGGATTCTTTCCCCGTTCGGAATTAAACACCTTTTGCAAACCCGGAACGATTTACGGAGCGCACCCCACGCCGCACATCAAAGGCGTGGAAGCCGCGACGGGCGCCTTGGGGCACGGGTTGTGCTTCGGCGTCGGAGAAGCCCTGTCCGCCCGAATGAAAGGGAAAAACTGGCTGACCTACGTTGTAACCGGCGACGGCGAATGTCAGGAAGGATCGAATTGGGAAGCCGCCATGGCGATTTCCAAATTTCATTTGACAAACCTGATTTGGATCATCGACCGCAACAAATGGCAGGCGGGCGGAAAAGTTTCCGAAGTTATGGATTTGGAACCGTTCGCCGACAAATTGAAAGCGTTCGGTTTTGACGTCAAAGACATTGACGGTCACGACTACGATCAGCTGATCGAAACGTTGAAAATCGACCGGAACAATTTGCCGTCGAAACCCGTCGCCGTCATAGCGAACACGCACAAAGGCAAAGGCGTGCCGTTTATCGAAGACAAAAAGGAATGGCATTCCAAAATTCCGTCCAACGACGAATTTGCGGTTATTATCGAACAGCTCGGTCTGACGAAAGAGGAGTTTGAAGCGTTATGAGAAAGACGTACGAAAACAGCATTTACGAATTGATGAAAAGAAACGAAAAAATCGTCGCTTTGGTCGCCGACAGCGGGTTGGGTAAATACGAGGACATCGAAAAGGAATTTCCCGACCGACTCTTTAATTTCGGCATCGCCGAAAGCAATATGATTGCGGCGGGGGCGGCTATGGCGAAAGAGGGATTCATACCCGTCATTTACGCCTTGAACAATTTTATGGTGTACAGGGCTTACGAATTCATCAGAAACGACGTTTGCCTGCAAAACAGAAACGTCAAATTTGTCGGGCTGGGCGCGGGGGTCGTCGCCAACACGCTGGGACCGACGCATCACACAACCGAAGATATTTCATGCTTGCGCGTTCTGCCGAACATGACGCTGGTTTCTCCGGCGTCGCCGAAAGAAGTTCCCGTCGTTCTGGAAAAAAGCGTCGATTTTACGGGACCCGTTTATATCCGTTTGGGAAAAGCGTTCGAATGCGAAATTTACGAAAACGATTCGCCGTTTGAAATCGGGAAATCGACGGTTTTGACCGAAGGAAACGACTTGACCGTCATCGCGACGGGATCCATTACGGCGGACGCGCTGGAAGCGGTCAACAAATTAAAGGAAAAAGGCGTGAACGCCGAACTGATCAACGCATCGACCATCAAGCCGTTTGACGAGGAAACGCTTTTGAAATCCGCGGCGAAAACGAAAAAAGTCGTTTCCGTCGAAGAACATCAGGTGACCGGCGGGCTGGGCGCCGCCGTGGCGGAAACGCTGTGCAAGGCGGGGATCGGTGCGAAATTGGACATCATCGGATTTGAAAACACGTTCTGTTCCGATTACGGCTGGCATCAGGATTTGAAAAGAATGTACGGCATGTCGCCGGATCACATTTTCAACCGTTGTTTGAAAGCGTGCGGCGCATGAAACGCGTTTTTTTCGATTTGGACGGGACATTGATTGACGCGGGGGATCGCCTGTATTCCCTGTTTCAATTCCTTGTCCCGCAATCAAAACTGACTTGCGGCGAATACTGGGATTTAAAGCGCCATAAAAACACCCACGCGATGATTTTGGCAAACCGTTTCGGATATGATGAACGCGAAATTCGCGACTTTGAACGGCGATGGTTGGAATTGATTGAAACGGAAGAATACCTGAACAAAGACACCGTTTATCCGGACGTCGCCGACACGCTGAACCGTTTAAAGCGAAAAAACGCTCTTTATCTGGCGACGGCGCGGCAAAGCGTCGAATCGACGATCGCCGAATTAAAACGGCTGGGACTGTTCGATTTTTTCAACGACGTGTTCGTTACGGAACATAAAGCGACGAAAGAGGAATTGATCCGCCGACACGTCGCGCCGCTGTCCCCCGACGACGTTTTCGTCGGCGACACGGGCAAGGACGTTCAAACGGGCAAAGCGCTGGGCATGAAAACAATCGCCGTTTCCAACGGTTTTCTGGATCCGGAAATTCTGCGGGAATACAATCCCGACAGGATCGTCGAACACATAAGGGAAATTTAGAAAATGGCAAAGATATTCGTTTCTTTTTACAACTTTGCCTATCATGACAAAGATCCGTATATCATGCCGCCGTTTTACGAAACGTTCGTCAACGGATTAAAAAACGCGGGGAACGACGTTCTTTGCTTTTTCAAAAAAGAAGCGTCTTTCTTTGATGAAAAAATTCCCGCGAACGTTTTGGAAAAAGTGAAAAAATTCGATCCGGACCTGTTTATTTTTTTCAACAACACTTTTTGGGACATTACCGATTATTTCGACCGACCGATCGTCGTCTACGACGTGGATACCATTAATTTTTTCAGAAACAAAGATAAAATCCGGTCAAAACCCGACAGGTACCGCTATCTGACGTTTCAAAAAGAATCCCCCGCCCTGATTTGCGACGCGTGCGGAACGAATTTGAAAAACATCAGAAGAGTGCCTTTGTTCACCGGCGTCAAAGCGGATCCGGCAAAACAACCCGAAAACAACATCGCTTTCGTCGGCTGGAACTGGCTGTGGGTCGGTTGCGACTTTGTCACCGATTTCGTCAGAAAGGATATTTCCGGCGAAGAGCTGGCGATGGCGCGCGACGTTTTTAAAACGTTCGCGGATTATCCGTTTAAAACAAGCGAACAAATTTACAGCGAAAAAGGATACGCCGCCGAAAACAAACTGCCAATCGACAATCTGGAACGCTGCACGTCTTTGATATCCGGCGTTTTTCGCGCGCGCTACCTGACCGCCGTGGCGGATTTGGGACTGGATTTGCGCGGCATGTCGTGGGTCGACAATTCCATGAAATATTTTCCGGAATTGTGTTTGTGTTATAACAAGGAACAAGTTTTTTCCCTGTCGGAAAACGAAGCGTTCTACAACAATTCGAAAATCGGATTCAACACGAATCATATTCAGGCGCAAAGCGGTTTTTCATGGCGCGTGTGCGACATCATGGCATCCAACGCCTGTTTGGTTTCTGAATACAAATCGGGACTGGCATCAACGTTTCCCGACATTCCGCTGCCGACGTTCACGTCGCCCGCGGAGGCGCGCGAACAATGCCAAAGAATTTTGAAAGAAACAAATTTACGGCTGGACATCGTCGCCGCGTCGCACGAGGAAATCGAAAAAAAACACCGCATAAAAAATGTCCTTGACGAAATGGAGGATTTTTTAAACATGAAATTAAACGCGAACTCTTCCGGATCATTGGAACTTTGGCTGTATCAAAGCAAAGGCGCGTCAATAAATCAAAAATTGAGTTTTAAAAACAAAATTCGATATAAAATATGGCATCATCTGAACAACAAACTCAAAAAAAAGGGGATTATATAAGAAAATGTCAAAAATATTATTTTGTATTTCGAACGCCCTTGCATCGAACAATTCTTACTACATTACATGTTTTTACGACCAGTTTATCACCGCTTTGGCGGAAAACGGAAACGACGTTTTGGTGTATGTTCCGAATCTGTTTCATACCAGAACATTCGCCGGCGAAAATACGCTGAAAGACGACATTGACGAAGACAAATTAAGAAAGGATATTGCGAATTTCGATCCGGATCTGGTGATTTCGTTCAACGGATCGAATTACCGTAAAATATTCGACTGCGTTTCCTGCCCCGTTCTGCTGTACGACGCGGACAATTATTCATTATGGAATCAGAAAGATTTTATCAAACGAAACAAAGAAAAATACACGTTCTTTTCGTTTTCCGAATACGGTCGCGCGGAAATCAAACAGGCGTTTTCTTTAAAAGACGAACAGATTTTCTACGTTCCCGCCGCGACGAATTTGAAAAACGTAAAAACGGATCAAACGACGAACATTTCGTTTATCGGTTCGTTTTTTCAGATTAACGATTGGGTGTTAAGGGATTTCATCGAAAACAACGGCGGAAAAGCGGCATTGTTTTCGGTTTTAAACGAAATCAGGCGAAATCCGTTCGTTTCGTCGCAAACGATTTTGGAAAAATACGGTTCGACGTTCGACGACGATATGAAAGAACAATTCCGCAAAGCCGATGAAAAAAATTTCACATGCGTTTTTTCGGGACAAAACAGAATAGCCGCTTTGTACGAGTTGTGCGACATGGGGCTGGAACTGTATTCCAACAAAGATTGGAACACGATCACCCCGTATTTTCCCGACATAGCCGCGTGTTTAAATTCATGTTTGGTTTATTCCGCCGAACACAATCAGGAAATATACAACCGGTCGAAATTATGCCTGAACGTTGTTCACCCTCAATCGGTCAATTCGATGCCGTGGCGGGTAATGGACATCATGGCGACGAACGGCTGCCTGATGTCGGAACGTTTGCCGATGATAGACAAGCTGTTCGGGAAACACGTCAAGATTCCGATGTTCGAAACGACGCACGACGTCAGAGCTTTGGCGCAGAAATTGTTGACAGACGACAAATGGCGCGCCGACGTTGTCGCGGGATCCAATCAGGCGATCGAAGACGGATACCGGTTCGAACACAGGTTTAAGCAAATGGAGCAAATTTTCGGCGTTTCATTGATCGATAAGACGAAACGGGGATCTTTTTCCGTTTTGTCCCCGTCGTTTAAAGCCATCGCTCCCGCCTCCGTTCCCGCGCCCGCAAAGAAGCTTTCGCTGAAAAACAAAATCCGATACAAAATTTGGAAACATCTGAACAAGAAACTGAAAAAAAAGAATATCGTTTGAACCGGACGGTTTCAGAAGACGATCATGATTTCGAAACGCAAAAACATTATCGACAAGCTTTCCTATAAGTTATGGAAGCATTTGAACAAACGATACGGGACGAATACCGTTCCCGGCTATATTCAATGCGTCCAAGACATTCGGAATGTTGAAAATTCGATAACGGCGTTGTCAAACGAATTAGATCGGCTGAAAACCAGAAACGACGCCCTTTTTGCCGAACAAAGCAAGGGATTTTCCCTTGAAATCGATCGACTGAAAGTTAAAAACGAGGTTCTTTTCGCCGAACAAGGCAAGGGATTTTCCCTTGAAACCGCTTCCTTGCGCCGTTTGTCCGTCATCAATTACAAATCGGGCAAAAAAACGCTGAACGTTTTGTTTTTATGCCCCGACAAAGACGTCTTTTGTTTGGAAACGCTTTTCCGCCTGATGCGGCAAAGCGATGAATTCAAGCCGGTCATCGGCGTTTTCCCGTATGAACACGTCGATCCGAAAATCAAATTCGACGCGTCGAAATACGAAAAAATCGTCCAATGGCTGGAACAAAAACAGATGAAGTGCGTTTCTTTGTACGATTTTGAAAAAAAAGAATACCTGTCGTTGAAAAAAGTTCAGCCGGACATCGTTTTTTTCAATTCGACGCTCGGTTTGAAAAACACGGACAGATTTTTGGCAGAGGCTTCGAACGCAATCACATGCTTCGTTCCTTACGGTTATTTCCTGTCTAATTCTCAGGAATTCGTCTTTGACAACGATTTCAATTACAAAATGACGTACCTGTTTTGGGAAACGGCGCCGTTCGCGGATTTATCCGAACGCCGCGCCCGCAACAAAGGGGAAAACAGCTTTTTTCAGGGCTATCCGAAGCTCGACCCGTTTTTTGACGGGCATTCGCCGGAAAACGTCTGGAAAACGCAGTCTTTTGCCAAAAAGAAAGTCGTTTGGGCGCCGCATCACTCAATCGAAAATAACACTGATCATTACGGCTATTCGTGTTTCAACGAATTGGCGGACGTCATGCTTGAACTGGCGGAAAAATATCGGGATAAGGTGCAATTCGCGTTCCGTCCCCACCCGCTTTTGCGTTCTCGCTTAAATTCGGACGAACGTTGGGGCGAACAAAAGACGGCGAAGTATTATAAAAAGTGGGAACAACGGGAAAATACCCAGTTTTCCGATGGCGACTATGTCGACCTGCTTTTGACTTCCGACGCGATGATTGGCGATTCCATCAGCTTTATGTGCGAATACTCCGCAATCGACAAACCGTACTGCTTCACGACCCGCGACGATACCGTGTCCCGAAAATTCAACGAGTTGGGCAAAGACGTCTTTAACCGTTTATTGTATAAAGCTCCGCCCTTGTCCGATGAAATAGAAAACTTCCTGCAAAACGTCGTTTTGAACGGAAACGATCCGTTGTCGGAAAAACGCCGTACCTTTACGGAAGAAAATTTGTTGTCGCCGGACGGTAAAAATGCCGCCGAAAATATTTTCAATTTTCTGAAAAAGGAGCTGCGCTTATGAGTGTTGTTTTTACGGTCGGCGTATTTGATTTGTTTCATTACGGACACAAAGAACTGTTCCGCCGCGCGAAAGAATGCGCGGATAACGGCGCAGGCGTTTCCAAATTGATTGTCGCCGTTCAGGACGGAGACAGTATTTTAAAATACAAGCCGAACGCCAAAATTGTCTACACCACGCGGGAACGGGTGGAAATGGTTGAACAATGCCGCTATGTCGATCAGGTTGTTTTGTACGCCGATGTCGATAAAATCGTGCGGGAAATCGATTTTGACATTTTTATTTTGGGCGGCGATCAAACGCACGCCGGTTTTGTACGGGCGGAACAATATTGTTTGGAGCGGGGGCGAAAAGTTTTGCGTTTTCCCCGTACGAAAGGCGTATCCGCGTCGGTTTTAAGAGAAAGGCTAAAAGGTCTGGAATGAAATCCGCCTTTATTTTTTTAGGAATAATTCTTTTTGTCTGCGAAGGAAACGCCATGGAATACAACGCGCACGCTTTGGGAAACTATCGCGGTCACACGATGACCAACAGCAAAGAAGCCTTGGAAAATTCCTACAAAACCGGTTTCCGCTTTTTTGAAACGGACATTCAGCGCACTTCGGACGGACATTTTGTCGCCTGGCATTTGTGGACGCAAGCGGACGCCGACAATCTGCATATCCCGTACAACGCTCAACAGCCCGTTCCCGATTTGAAAACTTTTCTCAATTACCGTTACCTGACGAACGTTTTTCCCGCCGGATTGACGCCGCTGACTCTTGAAAACATTTTTGATTTTATGAAAGAACATCGCGATGTGACTGTGATGTTCGATTTTCTAGCGGGTTACGTCGACCGCGACAATTCCGAATTGATGCGAAGTTTCGCCGCCGCTTTTACGGATAAAGACATAATCCGCAGATCCGTCGTGGAAACGTATTCCTTAAACAACGCCCGTTCTTTGTACGAAGCCGGATACCCGAACGTCCAGCCGTGGATCGACACGCCGGAAAATTCCGAAAAAGACTTTCAATCCGTCGAAGAAATCGCGGCTTTCATAAAAAAATACGCTGTCAAAAACGTTTCGATGTCGCCGTCGCGGATTAAAAACAATCCCGCGGATCTGGAAGTTTTGCACAAAGAGGGCGTGCGCGTGTTCTCCCCCGGCTGGAACACGCCGGACGATTTGAAAACGGCGGAAAAATCGGGCGTTGACGTCGCAACGACGGATTTGCCGATGTGCGCCGCCTCATCAAAAATGAAAAAACTGCGCTACCGCCTGCAGTCGCATCTGTTGTTCGGGAAAAAGGCGGAAAAATACAAAGAAAAATACAAACGGCTTTCCGCCTGCATATTTCGGTAAAAGTAAAAGGACGGGATTTTTCCCGTCCTTTCCGTTATCTTGTCATTCCTTTTCGGGCCAAGCGACCGAATGCGGAAAATTCGTTTGCGACGGCATGTCCCTCAGCGCCTGACGATACGCTCTCCATTTTCTTCGTTCCGTTTCCGACAACGGAGAATCGTTCGCCTGCGTCCAATCGCTTTCGGCTAAAAGCCGGTTTCGTTTTGTTCGAATTTTTTCCGACTTTCGCTCTTCCGGCGTTTCGGGGGCTTCGCCGCGCAAAAAATAGCCGCCGTCTTCCGTTCCGACCAGATCTTCGTCGGCGCATCGTTCCGTCATTTTTTCCAAAACGGCTTGCTGTTCGGACTTTGTCCAACGAATGATTTTACCGTCTTTCTTTTCATAATAAACCGTCATGCGGCAACTCCTTTCAACGGAATGAAATACAAATTATTCGCTCGGGCGGCGGAATAGCTTTCGCCCTTTGACACAAAGACAAAAAATGACGCGCCGGAAGGACGGGCGTTGTCGTCGAACCCGGCGGCGTACGTTTGCGTGAAACCGTTAACCGTATAAGTCGTTCCAGTTCCCGCCGTTCCGCGATAATAACCGCAAAACACGCCTGCGCAGCTTGCCGTGTACGCGACGCCCGCGGTCAGGACGACCGTTCTGGAATAATCCGGCATCAGCATTTCCGTCAGATTTTCCTTTCCGTTCGCCGTCAGATTGTTCAAATCGACATCGGCTTTCGTCCCCAGCATCGCCGCCGCGTTCGTTTCGGATTCTGCCGCGCCGTCAGCCGCCGACCGCGCCAAAGCCGCCTGCCCCGCCGCCGTTTGCGCGTTCGCCGCCGTCGCCGCGACCGCCTTTCGGCAATCCGAAACGGCTTGGCGGATTGACGGAATCAGGCTTGCCGCCTGCGTGTCGTCGAACACGTCCACCGTGACCGCGCGGTCGATCCGTTCGTTCAACTGCTGAATTTGCATCGTCAGTTTGTCGAAACAGCGTTCCAGCGTTTCGGCGTGCAGAATTTCGTTGTCGCGGTAGTCCGTTTCCTGCGTCAACGGCACTTCGCGGATCACGGCGATTTCCGCCCCCGTTTCCGGCGCGGTCTGAAACGCCAGATTGCCGTTTTCAACCGTCCAGTCCGTCCGTTCCGTCTGAATTTCCCCCAGCTTTTGCCTGACTCTGATGTCGTTTTGATCCAAAAACGGAAACGGCAGCGCGTATTCTTTTGCGACGCCGTTTCCGACATAGATGACTTTGTTTGTTTGACTGCTTACCGTCATAACTTCTCCTTTCCATAAAAAAAAGACGAAAGGGCGACCTCTCGTCTTGATTCGTTTTCGGCATTACATAACATATTGTGATTATATTTTCACAAAAGTCAAGCCCCGTTCGATCCGACGCGCCGCGGTCAGCCGCCGAAGGGGTCGTAATCCCTGTAATCCCGCAATGCCTGACGGTACGGACGTTCCGCCGTTCGCGCCCGTTCCCGAATGCCCGACGCCAGATAGCGGAAAGCGTCCGCCGCGTGGCTGGTCCAATCGTGCAAAGGGAGCGGCTGAAAATCCTTGCGCGCGTCGTCCCACGCCCGCTGGTATTGGCGCAAAGCCTCCAACCCTTTGGCGCATTTTTCCCTGTCGAACCGGCACCGCGGCAACAGCAGACGAACGGCGGCGATGCCGTTTTCGACGCTTGCCCGTTCCAAAACGCGCCCCCGCACCCCCAGCCCCGCCAGAATGTCCAGCCGGCTTTTGCCGCTGGACAGTTCGTGCACGCGAATGTCGTGGGGAAAGATGTTGTCGTCGGTGTAGACGTAGGGTTTGTCTTTCAGCACCTTGACGTAATGATCCAGCCCGACGCCGCTGGATTCGTAATAGTCGACGACGAACACCTCCGCGCCGTTCTGCTGGTAAAACCAGATCGCCGTGCTGTCCCCGACGCCCAAATCCCACGCGGTCGTCACGGGCAAAGCCGGATTGAACGGCACGTCCCCGATCCGTCCGCGGTTTTCCAAATCGTTCAGCAAAGCGCCGTAGTAACTGCCCTTTAACGCGGCGTCAAAGGAGCAGAAGAACTCTTGCTGAACGACGCCGTCGTCCATGCCCGCCGCGCGTTCGGCGTCGACCGCGGACATCGGAATGGCTTTGGTTTCGGCGACGCCCAGCTTTTGCGCGAACCAGTCGGGCGAACTTTGCGCCGTTTCAAACAGTTTCAGTCCGTGGTTGCGTCCCCGCGGGGTGTAGATGAACAGCGCCCACCCGCCGTTTTCCGCCAGAATGGGACGGATAAAGTCCCACGCGGCGGGATCGGCGATCGAATATTCCGAAAACACGACGCCGACGGGATTCGCCCCGACCAGCGTATTGTACCCGTCCGATCCGACGCATTGCCAGATCGACCCGTTCAGCAGTTCGATCTTCATTTCCTGCGAATTGACGGACTTGCGCAAAGCTTTCGGAAACACCTGATCGATCACGCGCCTGCCCTGTTTGTCGATCGCGTCCCAAACGACTTTGCGCGCCTGCGTCTGCAACGGCAGCATATGCCAGTACACGCCGACGCGCCGCATCGCCGCCACCGCCGTCCAATTCAAAGACAGGCTGTCCTTTCCCGCGCGCCTGTGCCACACTGCAACCGCGCGCTTTCCGCCGTTTTCCAGATAACGCCACAAATCCAGCTGGTATTTTCTGGGCTGCCATTTATACGGTATTTTAATGTTGACCATTCTTCCCCCTTGCTCAAAGCATAAAAAAGAGCCTTCGGAGCAATCAGCCCCGAAGACCCGAAACAATATCACATTGTGTAATATTTTTACGCGTTTGTCAAGCCTCTCCTTCGCAAACGGGGGCGATCACCGGTTCGTGGCGGCAGGCGCGCATGAATTTCATCAGCCCGCCGGGCGTGACGGTGGTCGTCGCCGTGTTGACCAGCGGGTGGAAATTGATTTTATCCTGTTCCATCATTTCCTTGTCCAAAACGACGGTGACGCGGTTTTCCGCGTCGTTGACGACGGAAAAGGGCGTGACCGATCCGCCGAACACGCCCAGCGTTTCGAACAGCAGGTCCGCGCTGGCGAACGACAGGCGTTTCGACCCGATCAGCGCGGGAACGGATTTCAGATCCACGCGTTTCATCGCGGGCGCGACGATCAGCCACAGCTTGCCTTTGGCGTCTTTGCAAAACAGGTTTTTGCAGTGCATGCCCGCGATGCCTTTCCAAACCTTTTCCCCCTCTTCGGCGGTAAAGACGGCGGCATGCGGCGTGTTGACGTATTCGATCCCCAGTTCGCCCAAATATTCCAACAGCCGTTCGGGCGACGTCGGCATAGCTTTTTGTTCCATAATCAATTACCTGTTTAAAAAATCGAAAAACAATTTTAAAATACCCTTGTTTCAAACAAACAAAAGGATTTTTTTTCCGTGTTCCCGTTTTTCGACCTGCCGTCGCCGAATTTCAACGAACGCCGCCTGCCGGTCGACATGATCGTCCTGCACTACACGGGCATGCGGACGTTTGACGCGGCTTTGACCCGCCTGACCGATCCGGCGTCGCGGGTCAGCGCGCATTACGCCGTTTCGAAATCGGGCGCCGTCTTCCGCCTTGTCGACGAGGAAAAGCGCGCATGGCACGCGGGCGTTTCGTACTGGCGGGGCGAAACGGACACGAACGGCAGGTCGATCGGCGTCGAAATCGAAAACGCCGGACACGAATTCGGCTACGCCCCTTTTCCCGACGAACAGATCGCTTCCGTCATCGAACTCTGCCGCGGCATCATCGAACGTTGCCGGATTCCCGCCGTCAACATCGTCGGTCATTCCGACGTCGCCCCGACGCGCAAATCCGATCCGGGGGAACTGTTCCCGTGGAAAACGCTGGCTGAAAACGGCGTCGGGCTGTGGACGGACGGATTCGCCGCCCCCGAACGGACGGCGCGCGAGATGCTGGTGGGCGTCGGTTACGACGCGTCGGACGAAACGGCGGCGATGCGGGCTTTCGCGCGGCGGTTCTTTCCCGCGGACCCGACGGGGAAAACGGAACAATGCATCGAAAGGCTGGCGGCGGTGTCCGCCCTGTATGAACGAAAGGACGCGGAAAGATGACATACAAAATCGTTTTCAGCGACATCGACGGCACTTTTCTGACGCCGGCGCAAACGGTGTCGGAACGCACGAAAGCCTGTATCGCGCGCCACGCGGACACGCCCTTTATTCTGGTGTCGGGCAGAATGCCGACGTCGATCCGGACGATCCGGCGCAAAGCGGGACTGCGCGCGCCCCTGATCGCGTACAGCGGCGCGCTGGCGCTGGACGACGGCGGCGCGGTTTTGTTCGACAAACCGATGACGCTGGCGACCGCCGTTTCCCTGCGTGAAAAAATCCGGTCGGGCTTTCCCGAAATCGTCAGCTACACGTTTTCAAACGACGACTGGATCACCGACGTTGACGACGGCACCGCCGCCCTGTATCTGGAAAAGGAAACCACCGCCAAACGCCCGCTGGTCGGACAGCCCGAACAGGTGCTGAAACCGACCGACCCCGTGCATAAAATCCTGTGCGCGGGCGAACCCGAAACGATTGACGCGCTGGAAAACGGCTTGAAGTCCGAATTTCCGCAATGCACGATCTTCAAATCGCAGGCGCGCTATCTGGAAATCATGGCGGGCGGAGCGTCGAAATCGTCCGCCGCCGCCGCTTTGTGCGAATTGTACGGCGTCGACCGCGGCGACGTCGTCGCGTTCGGCGACAATTTCAACGACGTCGATTTGCTGCGGTTCGCCGGAACGGGCGTCGCGATGGGCAACGCGCCCGACGCCGTCAAAGCCGCCGCCGACCTGATCGCCCCGTCGAACGCCGAGGATGGACTGGCGACCGTTTTGGATTCCCTGCTGCAAGGAAAATAGGAAATGTCTTTCAAACTGATCGTGTCCGACATCGACGGCACGTTTTTAAATTCGAAAAAGCAAATTTCCCCCGCCACGATCGACGTTTGCCGCAAACTGTATTTTGAAAAAGGCGTGCGCTTCGCTCTGGCGTCGGGACGCGGACGCGCCGGAATCCGC
>ERZ808245.604-NODE-604-length-17373-cov-4.423201_pt1 | contig 17373 bp, 11 predicted proteins | sample MGYA00521243_ERZ808245 | MGnify/ENA primary metagenome ERZ808245 (study PRJEB31516, sample SAMN03275576) | gut metagenome | biome: mammalia-associated habitat; material: feces | host: Papio cynocephalus | place: Kenya | collected 2012-07-07 ... | reverse complement strand
ATAAGCACTTCAGCTTCTACAGAATAGGGCTATTAAAACCCGATTGCCCGAAATCTCTTGATGACGAGTTCTTTGACATAAACGCCGAACTATTTGGTGACGATCTCCGCTGCCAAGCCTACAGCGAAAAACGAAACAAAAAGAAGAAAAAGGTGATGTGAAAAAACAAACTCTACCAATAGTAGAGTTTGTTTTTTTTGTGTATTAGGATATGTTTGTAAAGGAATAGATTTATTTCATTTTATAAAATAATACAACACTTTGTGTTGTAAGTCAAGAATAATACATCACTTTGTGGTATAAAATAAAGTGATGAATATTTCGGAAAAGATTGGAAAAAATTTGAAATATGCACGCAAAAATTCGGGACTTACACAAGCACAAGTCGCCGAAAGTTTACACATGGCACAGCAACAATACAGTCGTTTTGAAACTGGAAAATTTGAATTGAATTATGAGCAAATTCTCTTTCTTTGCAAACTTCTTGACGTAACGCCCAATGAAATTTTTGGTTATGAATTTTAATTTATTGTAAAAAAGGATAGTCGTTTGACTATCCTTTTGTTTGTATTGATTTATTTCGCTGCGGATTTTTTCTTTTTGATGGCGATTGGGACGCAGAGGGCTACAATTACTGGAATTGTGAAGCAAAGGGCTAGGATAACTGGAAGGTTGTTTTTGGAAGTGGCTGGTTGTTGTGGGGTTATGACGATTTCGTTTGCAAGCATTGTAGAGTTAAGGGAACTTTCGCCGTTTGCTTCTTCTTTTGCTGCGACTGAAGTTGAAACGTAGGCAATTTTAAGTTCGTTGTTTGCTTCAAGTTCTGCATAGGTGAAGTCTATTTGGTCGTCAACCACTGTCAGTTTTCTTCTTCCAAGCATTGCATAATCCACTTTGTATCCGTCTTCTGGAATAATGTGATAGGTTATTGTTTCGGTTGATTTGACTTTTGCGACTGCTTTTTGAGTGGTAGCAACATTGCCTTCATAAGTTGTGCAAAGGAATCTTCCGCCCTCGGTAATGTTTCTTGCATAAATGCTTTTTGTTGAAACTTCTTCATTTTTGACTGCTGCAACAAGGAATGGGCTGAAGTCGCTGATTGTGACCACAATGCCATATTCTGTTACGACACACTCAAGTTCTTCTGTAGCTCCTGGGACAATATATCCAAGATCGTTCTTTTTGTAGTGGAAAACTTTGAATGTCACGCCTTTGTCTTCTGGTCCATAGCCTTCTGGGAAGCCGAATGCAACTTTCACATAAGAGCCACTTGGAATTGTTGCAACGCCGCCGCAAATGTTAAGGTCAATTTCATAAGTTGCACTTTTTTCTATTGTTCCAGATGAAACAAGTTCTGTTGCGTCTTCCTCCATTCTGCTTGAAAGCTCTTCACTTGGTTTTTTGGCAACAAGCACAAGTTGGCTGCGTTGATTTTGAGCAACTGGATTGCCGTCTTCGTCAAGGAAGTTTGTTAGGCTTAGGTCACGCCCGTCAATAAGCACTGGGGAACCATAAGAATTGATATACAATCTGCCGTCATTATATATCTTGCTGCAAACCGTCCATGGTCTTGCAAAGGTTAGTGTTGCTGGGCTTGGCACAAGTTCGCCTACGCTACTTACGATGTTTGTTGGAACAAAGTTGTAGGCTTGGTTGTCATGTTCAAACATTTTGCTTGGGGTGAAGTAGAATATTATTGTGTTTCCTGAAAGTTGAACACTATCACATTTTACATATTTTGAAAGGTTGCTAGATTTTGAACTGAAAACGTTAATTTCAATTGGCTTTGAGTTGTCGACCTTTTTAATCGCCTTGTCATAGGTTATGGAAACTGTATAAGTTTGGTCAACCGCCAAAACACTTGTTGGACTTGGGGTTATTGATTGAACCTTTGGGGCAGCAGTTTCTGGTGCATATTTTTCATTCACAATTACATCACTTTTTGCAACAATTTGAGTTTCGTCAATGGTTGGATAAACATTTCCACCAGCAAGCATTTGCTTTGTTATGAACATTTGGGAACTATACCAGTTTTTGTTGATGTTTATTATATTTGAATTTAGGTTGTCACCAGTAACCCTGTAGAACCCAGACCAGCCTTTATATTCGTTTGTATCCGTGTCGAAGTATTCGTGATTTATCATAAGATAAAGTGAATTTTCTTCGAGTTTTGTAATTGTTTCATAATTCATATAGCCAAATGTTATATATTGGCTGTCATCGTCATAAGAAATTGTTGTCTTAAGTTCCTCTTTGCCATAGTCATAGGTTGCAAGGGCTGGATATTTCACTTCATAACCACTGTTTGAAATTTCACCACTCTCAACATGGTCTTTGCTGTTTTCGCTTCCCAAAAGGAAATACTTTGTCTGAGAGGTGGCAGAACTGTTTAGTGTTGAATCTACAAGATACCATTTTGAGTTAAGTTGAACATAATTCCAAGCGTGGCTTTCATATCCGCCGTTATCGTTTGCAACATATCCCACAACTTCCACGCAAGGAATGTTTTGTGTGTCCATAATTGCTTTAAACGCACGGGCAAAGCCTTCGCAAACGGCATATTTTTTTACAATCGCACCATATGTTGTGCGAATTTGCTTTTTTCCAAGTTCCGTTCCGTCTGCGTCAAAGGAATAGGTAACGTTTTCACATAGATAAGTGTTTGCCATTAAGATTTTTGTGTAGTTGTCGGTGGCGGAAGAAAGTCTTGTTTTAATGGCTTCCAATGCGGCGTTATATTCTGTAACGGCGGCAAGGATATCTGCTTGAGTTTTAAACCCAGTTGCAAGATAACTATCGCTCCTGCCTGCGTCAATGCTGGCAACAAATTCTGCCCCCTTGCTCTTTAGACTGAGAGTGGCTTGGTCAAAGTTTACATAAAAGAGTTCTGGGTGGTCAAGATAGAACAAATCTCTTCCCGCTCCAAAAGACCTTAAAAGGGAAGTGTCCCCGTTTTGAAAACTTCTTACATCTGCATTAGATATAACCCCATTTTTCAAAAGGTCATACGACTTGCCTTGTGCAAAAGAATTATCCTCTGCCATTTTTTCAAACGCCTTATAAAACTTTTTGGCATTTGTGTCTAAGTCTTGTATGTAATATGTGTGTATGCTCTCCGTTGCGGCGTAGGCTTCTTGAGTCATCTGCGGAACGCAAACTAACGCACAACACAGCGCAATAAAAAATACAATAAATTTTTTCATAAAAACTCCTCCTATATTTTTATTAGATTATATCCAAAAAATTGCACGTCTGTCAAATGATACTTTCGTGATATTTGCACAAAGAAATTAACCAACTTTTTCCACTCAACATAAATTAAATAAAAAGGGGAGTGTGTGGTTATGGCGACAGAAGTGGCTAGTTTTTCGGAACTTAAAACATTGGTTGAGGACAGTGTCACAACAGATATTTTAGTTGCGCAAGACATAACTTTTTCGTCTGGCGGGATAAATATAAATGTTTCAAAACCATCGCTTGTAATAGATTTTGGCGGTCATAAAGTCACCGACTACACTTCAAGCACGTTTACGGACACCTTGCACGTGTCTTCCACCACAAATACCATTTCTGTAACTGTAAAAAACGCCGAGTGGAGCGGCAGAAATTATTATGGCGTTGTTGGCGTATATAACGGCAACACAAACACCACTGTCACCTTGCAAAATATATCCTACACTGGCCCTCAGTTTATGTATAACAAAAACGGCGTGACAAATATTATAGATTGCACCATAATCCTAAGCAGTAACGGCACTTCAACAAACCCGCAAGAATGCTTAGAAGCAAACAGAGTTTCAGTTTCGGGCAATGTGCAAGTGACGTCAAACTCCACAAGTGACGCCGTCATTTGGTTCACGGGACAAAACGCAAGTTTGACGGTGCAAGAGAATGCAACATTTATTGTTAAAGCAGAACTCACTTATCTTTTATACACCGACTCATCTCCCGACATTCTCTGTAAAAAGAATTCATCAACCACAATCACCACCCAAAGAGGACTATTCTACGCCTCGGGCAGCGGCTCGCATATCGCAAAGTCTTTTACGCTTGAGGAAGGTGCAAGTTTTGTCGCATACAAAAACGCCAGCAACTCTGTGCCAATGTTCAAGTGCCAATCAAACTTCACCATAAATAAAAATTCCACTTTCAGATTGTTTTCCGAGATGATAAGCAGCACCGCTCTTGTGTATTTCGGTCAAGCGGCAAACATCCAAATAAACTCCCCAAAAAATGTCGTTTTATACAATCGTGGCGGAGATATTTTCAGTTTCCAAACGGGAACAGCGTCAAACCCGAATATAATAAACATCTCAACAGAAATGTTACGTCTTTGGGACGTGGCAAAAAGTCCAATAACAGACGCTGGAACTTTTGACAACCCTCCAAGCAGCGAGTTTTACAAAGCGAACTACGCAAACGACCTAACTTTAAACATAAAATCAACAACCTCACAAATGACTGGACTTACAAGTAACCTTGAAGAGGGCGACAAGGGCTATCCGTTTTCTTCCACCTCACTCAAGCTTTTCACATCAAAAGTCATAAGCCTAGGCTCATTGCCACTAAATGTTGTCACCATAAACGATTTGTCCACAGAAATAACTGGAACAACAGAACCACTTGCAACTGTAGGTGTGTCACTAAACGGAACTCAAATCACCACTGCCGACAGTGAAGGAGATTTTATAGTTGCAATCGACCCACCCGCAGTTGACACCCCAGTAACTATCGCAGCCAACATTAACTTTTTGACCAAGGAAATATCAACACAAACAGAAGGCTCTGTGTCTGTTTCTCATGTTGACGACTTGAAATTTAAAACATTTACAACAAAGTCCAATATGAGCATTATCTTGCGAGATAACACCGACTTTACAATAGAAATAAAAGACACCCGCACATCGGGCGGGAATTGGACGCTATATTGCTTTTTTGAACAGCCCCTTACAAGTGGTGAAAATAAACTGGAGAACAACCTAGTCTTCAACACTGAAGGTGCCTCAAACATAATCTCCACTGCCCTCTTTCAAGTCCACAGCGGCACATGGGACGCCTCCACTCAAACAACCACCCTCACATGGCCGTCCGCCCAAGGCTTCCTCCTATCCCTCACTCCCCAAGCAGAATACCCCGCCGGAACCTACACCACCACCCTCCACTGGGAAATTGTGTATTAAATGTGAAATCCATTGCCAGAAATATAGATATTTTAGAAATAGTAAAAGTGCCTAAAAATTGGCACTTTTTATGTTTTTAAGCAGTAAACTTTTTTCGTTCTAAACTTAGATATTTAAAGAAAGTCGAAATGGGCATATTAGCCATTTTTGCGGCAATGCTACAAGTTATTTCCTTGGCTAGATATAGTTTCAAAACATCATAGAAATTGTCAGGTAAAACCAATTTTGGTCGCCCCATGTGAACACCTTTTTCCTTGGCAATTCGTATGCCTTCTGCTTGCCTTGACTTGATGTTTTCTCTTTCAGTTTCAGCAACGAAAGAAAGGATTTGCAACACAATATCAGCAATAAATCTACCAACTAAATTTTGTGGGGTAGAACGAGTGTCTAAAAGTGGCATATCAATAACAAAAACATCGCACTCAACAATCTTAGTGATATAATACCATTCATCTAAAATCATTTTATAATTACGACCGAGGCGGTCTATTGATTTAATAATCAGTAGGTCACCCTTTTTTATTTTAGCCCTTAAAATTTGATAATTTTCACGATTAAAATCCTTGCCACTTTGCTTATCAATAAAAACATTCTCATTTGGAATTTTTAGCCTTGCCATTTCTTCAGTTTGTCTTTCAATATTTTGTGTGGTTGATGAAACACGCACATATCCATAAATCATAAAATACACCTCCAGCATACATTTTAAAATATTTTTTTCATCATGGCAATACTGACAAAGAGATCTATACAAAAATACACGTTGGTGTAGTAATTTAATCCAAACGATTTATTAGGTGTAGTATATCATATTTCTTCAAAAAATGGACATAATTTTACTAATTTTTTAATATTTTTTGCATTTTCATGCAATTCTGCTTCTCAAAGCCTTTTTTTAGCTTAACTACACCAACGTGTACCTTTAAGTAGTAAAAAACTTAATAATCTGAACTTGATTTTGATAATGTTTGTATTCAACAGAAGAGAGGAAAGGATGATGTTTGAAAATATAGATAACAGGATAAGGTTCCTTGGAGATGATCTAAAGAAGGAGTTAAAAGAGAACTCAAAAATTAGGATTGCAGCATCCTGTTTTTCTATGTATGCCTTTAAGGAACTGAAAGAAGAATTTAAAAAGATTGACGAGTTAAAATTTCTATTCACTTCGCCCACATTTACAAAAGAAAAAATTGTGGAAGATATGAAAAGTGAAAAAAGAGAATTCTATATACCTAAATTAAATAGAGAAAATTGCCTGTATGGAACAGATTTTGAAATAAGGCTTCGCAATGAAATGACTCTTAAAGCGGTGGCAAGGGAATGTGCTGAATGGGTAAAAGAGAAGGTTAGATTTAAAAGTAACATAACTGAGTCCTACATTCCAAATTTTATAGGAATAGAAAAATCTCAACAACCAAGTATAGTTTACAATCCAATAGATGGCTTTACAGCAAGCGACTTGGGGTATCAACAAGGGAGGGCTATATTTTCAGCCACAATGAAGACTGACTTTGCCGAGCAGAGTAAATTTTTATTATCCATGTTTGACGAAGTTTGGAACGACAAGTCAAGGGTTGAAGATATAACAGATTCAGTTATTGAAATGATTAGTTCTGCGTATCAAGAAAACAGCCCAGAATTTATTTATTACATAGTTCTATACAATGTTTTTGCCGATTTTCTTGATGAAATCAGTGACGATCATATGCCAAATGAAGCAACTGGGTTCAAGAATACAAAAATTTGGAACACCTTGTATGACTTTCAGAAAAATGGCGCAATAAGCATAATTCAAAAACTTGAAAAACATAACGGTTGCGTATTGGCAGATAGTGTTGGACTGGGTAAAACTTTTACTGCACTTGCAGTTATGGCGTATTATTCTTTGAGAAATAAAAGCATTTTGGTGTTATGTCCAAAAAGGCTTGGTCAAAATTGGATGCAATATTGTGGGAATGAAGTAACAAACATTTTTTATCAAGACAGAATTAGATACGATGTCCTCTATCACACAGACCTAGGAAGATCTGGAATGTCTCATGACGGCAGAGACATTAAATATATTAACTGGGGAAATTATGATCTTGTAGTTTTAGATGAATCTCATAACTTTAGGAACAACTATGCGGCGGAAGGTAAAGAATCTCGATACAACTTTCTTGTAAATAAAGTTTTAAGACCGGGGGTGAAAACCAAGATTTTAATGCTTTCTGCAACACCAGTAAACAACAGATATGCTGACTTAAAAAACCAACTAGCACTTGCTTATGCACAAGATTATGATGCTTTTGAGGCGAGTTTGGACACAAAAAGTAGCATTGCTTCAATATTCAGAAATGCTCAATCTGTCTTTAATGAATGGTCAAGGAAGCCGATATACAAAAGAAAAACAATAGACTTGGTGAACAATTTAAGCATGGATTTTAAAACGCTTCTTGACAGTGTGACAATAGCAAGAAGCAGAAAGAAGATTCTAAAGTATTATAAAGACAACAGTATAGGTAACTTCCCAGAAAGACTGCCGCCTCAGTCATATTTCCCAGAACTAACCGAATTGCAAGGGGTATCATCTTACGAAGAAATCTATGAAAAAATCGCTTTGATGAATATGGCTGTTTATGGCGTTTTTGACTATGTCCTTGAAAGTAAAAAAGAAAAATATGAAATGAAAACTACTCTCGAAGAAAATTTTGGTGGAATATCCAGAGGTGGACGAACGGCAGGAATAAAGAGATTGATGACTATAAATCTGTTGAAAAGATTGGAATCGAGTGTAGAGGCTTTCAGTCTGACAATGGACAAAATTCTTAAACAGAATTTAGCAGAACTAGATAGATTGCAACAATACGAAGATGGATTGCTTGACCCCGATGCTACAATAGATAAAAAAGTTTTTAGTTATGAAGCAATAGATATGGATGATGAAACATTTTCCTTTTTCAGAACGGATAAAGGAAGAACAATTTCTATTAAATATGCAGATGTAGATAGAAGATCGTGGAAAAGGGCAATGCAAGAGGATATAAATGAATTGACATTGCTTTTGAACGAGATGAACAAAATAACACCCGAGCATGACAACAAATTGCAAACATTAAAGGATGTTATAAAAGATAAAATTCAAAATCCAATAAACCCAGGCAATCATAAAGTTTTAATTTTTTCAGCTTTCGCCGATACCGCAAATTATCTTTATGACAATTTAAAGAATTGCCTAAAAGAGAATTATGGAATAGAGTCCGCTTTAATAGTAGGACAAAAGAATAGAACTACCATTAGCGATTGCTCAAACAGAACAGATGCCTTGCTAACTATGTTCAGCCCAATAAGCAAAAATAGAGATGAGACTTTTAATAGGATTGAATGTCATGGCAAGTCCACTGAGATAGATATCCTCATAGCCACAGATTGCATTTCAGAAGGTCAAAACTTGCAAGATTGTGATATGTGCTTAAATTACGACATCCATTGGAACCCTGTTAGGATAGTCCAACGTTATGGACGTGTGGACAGATTGGGGAGCAAAAATGAAAAAATAAGGCTTATAAATTTCTGGCCACCAATATCACTTAACGAATACCTTAATCTTACAGAAAGAGTAAGTAGCAGAATGACAATAGTCAACCAAACTGCAACTGCTGATGACAATATTCTTGACCCAGATGAACAGCTTGATGATTATAGAGAAATTCAAATTAAAAAACTTCAAGAAGGTGAAAATATAGACCTAGATGACCAAGAAACTGGTGTTTCAATTTCAGATTTGGGGCTAAACGACTTCCGAATGGATATGTCGGAATTGCTTAAAACATATGGCAAATCAAAACAACTTCCAAAAGGTCTTCATTGTGTTGTCCCAGCAGATGAAAAGAATGGAATTGCTCCAGGGGTTATTTATGTTTTGAAAAACCAAAATCAAAATCTCAGTTTAGTAAAGAGAAATAGATTGTATCCATATTTCTTGGTGTATGTGGACAAGTCTGGAAAGGTTATTGAGGACTACACTCAAGTCCATCAAATTTTGGAAATATTAAAACGGGCATGCTCTGGACGGAAAGAACCAATCGCTGAAGTTTACAAAAAGTTTAACCTAGAAACAGATGACGGGAAGGACATGCATATATATTCTGGCTTACTTAAAGACGCAATTCAGTCAATGATCAGTGAGAAAAACACAAGCGATTTGCAATATTTGTTTAAATTCGGAAGTGAAGTTTTAAATGAAGTTGGAATTAAGGGGTTGGACGATTTTGAACTCATAACCTTTGTCGTAATCGAACAAAAGGAGGGGGAGAATGTTTAAATATAACGAAAGAACTGAAGTAAATTTAGACTTAAAACTAGCGGAACTATTCAAAGTAATCAAGGCGAATAAGCAAATTCAATCAGATGCAAGTATAGTTTCAAAGGTAATATTAACAAACATATTGTCACCAGATAGAACGAACCTAGAACCAAGCGAAAATGTGAAAGAAATATACATAATGGACATTGTTCTTAACAAAGCAGCAGCCCCAACAAAGTTTATAGATGCACTGAATAAATACATAAACTTTCAAATACTTTTTAGATTGCGATATGAAGTAGAGGTCAAATATATCACATCACTAAAAGCATTTACTGAAGATAAAACCAAGGTTTTGAAAACTTGCGAAAGTGATTGGCAAAAAGAAAATAAAGAGGAACTTCCAAGCACTAGTAAATTAGAAAATGTTTTCAAAGCAATGGTAAGTTACATCACGAAAATAAAGTTCAGACAAGATGAAACTTTTGATGAATACACAGACCGAACCAACCAAATAAAAAAACACAAAACAGAGATTGAGAAGCTAACAAAAACTCGTGATGCAGAAAAACAACCAAACACAAAAATGGCGATAAACAGCCAAATAAAAGAACTCAAAAGAGAATTGGAGGAAATGTTATGAAAAAAGAAATGAATTTAGAGGAAAACAATGATTTGATATGTGAATTATCTTATATTAGTGATGATGAGAAAGATAATCTCAAATCATCAATCATAAAGTTTGTTTGTTATTTTAACTTATTTGAAAGTTATTTAAACGAAAGAGGCATAGATCATTGGTATGATTTTTTTGATAAATACACAGTTGATGAAAGTTTGATAAATAAATATTTTGAATTTTTCTATAAGAGATATGTAAAAGATGATGAAGTAAATGATCAATTTAATAGTTTTTATGGCGTTGTTAAAGAAAATTATCTAAATCAATTAAAAAATGATTTAATTCAAAAACAAAATAAACCTAAATCGGTGTTATCAATTTCTTATTATTTTAGGAACAATCTATTTCACGGACATAAAGCTATATGTCAGTTGAAAAAGTATGTTGCTTGTTTTGAAAAAATCACGGAATTTTTATTAAAAATAATGGAAAATGCAAAGGAGAAAAAATAATGGATAAATTACAAATGCGAAGTAAAAATTTGGTGGATGAAAATATTAGTAAAATTGCAGAGTTATTCCCTAACTGTATTACTGAGGGAAAAGATGAAAATGGACAAGTTGTTAAACTTGTTGATTTTGACTTGCTTAAACAAGAATTGTCGAAAGAAATTGTTGAGGGTAATGATGAAAGATATACACTTAATTGGGCAGGTAAAAAACAAGCAATTTTAACTGCAAATTCACCTATCAATGCAACACTACGCCCTTGCAGAGAAGAAAGTGTTGATTTTGATAGCACAAAAAACCTTTACATTGAGGGAGACAACCTTGACGTCCTTAAACTTCTGCGTGAAACTTACTTGAACAAAGTTAAAATGATTTATATTGACCCACCTTACAATACTGGTAATGATTTTGTGTATGAAGATGATTTTGCTAGTAGTACTGAAGATTATTTGCAAGCAAGTAAGAGTTATGATGATCAAGGCAATAGAATGTTCCAAAACAACGATTCAAATGGTAGATTTCATTCTGATTGGCTTTCAATGATGTATTCAAGACTGAAATTAGCAAAAGATTTATTAACTGATGATGGTGTAATTTTTATTTCTATTGATGACAATGAACAAGAGAATTTAAAGAAAATTTGTAATGAAATATTTGGTGAATTAAATTTTATTGGCACACATATACGAAAAACAGTATCCCAAAGAGCAATGGCAAAAAATTATAATACACAACACGAATATTGCTTAATCTATACTAAAAATAATAATAATTTTGATTTATGTGGCGACGAAAAAAACTTTAATGTTTACAGTAATCCAGATAATGATCCACGAGGAGATTGGAAAACATCTGATCCCACTATGAGTGGATCTAAAAATAATTTCGAGATTATCAATCCATATAACGGAAAAATAGATTTTCCACCAAAAGGAAGAGGTTGGGCTTTTACTAAAGAAAAATTTGATTGTTTAGTAGATGAAGGGATAGTTATTTTCAAGAAAGATTGCAAGGAATCGGAAAGAGGTTTTATTTACAAAGCTTATAAAAAAGATTTAAGAAGTCAGAATTTGCTTTTAAATTCTCTAGACGTTTGCGAAAATCAATATATGAATCAAGTTTCGACAAAAGAAATGATAGAATTATTTGATGAACGAATGTTTGACTATGCCAAACCAGTTTCATTTGTAAGGAAAATATTAAGTTATGATAAAAATAAAGAATCAATTATATTAGATTTTTTCTCGGGCTCAGCAACAACTGCTCAAGCGGTCATGCAATTGAATGTTGAAGATGGCGAAAATAGAAAATACATAATGGTTCAACTTCCTGAAATAACTGACGAAAACAGTGAAGCATATAAAGCTGGGTATAAGACAATTTGTGAAATAGGCAAAGAAAGAATTCGTAGAGCAGGGAAAAATATAAAGGATGAAAATCCTGGCAAAAAAATTGATGTTGGTTTCCGTGTATTTAAACTTGACAGTAGTTGTATGAAAGACATTTATTATTCTCCAAATAAAACGACACAAGATTTGCTCACTCAATTTGAAGATAACATCAAAGAAGATAGAACCCCAGAAGATTTGTTATTCCAAGTAATGCTTGATATGGGTGTTATGCTTTCAAGTGAAATAAAGACCTTAGAGATCAATGGCAAAAAAGTATTCAATGTAAACGATGGCGACCTAGTTTGCTGTTTTGATAAAGACCTTAACGATGATGTCGTTACAGCAATAGCAAAAATGCAACCATTGTATGCCGTATTTAGAGATGCAAGTATGTCAACTGACAGTGTAGCAGTAAACTTTGACCAAATTTTTGAGACATATTCGCCAACTACAACAAGGAAAATAATATAGGATTAGTGTTACTAAAGATATAAATTTATTGAATAATTTAAACATTTATGACCAAATAAAAATTTCAAACCTATAGTAAAACTTGATTTTAAAATAAATTGTCAAAATCTTAAAAAAGGAGAAATAAATGACAAACAAAGTTAAAGAAATAAAGTATTTTTGTGCTAAATGTTATCAAGATTACACACAAGATATTAGTATTTGTCCGTTTTGTAAGAATAGATTAATTAAAAAAGAAATTTATTGGGATTTAGAAGCACATGGATATTTTATAAAAATTTCAAGTTTGATTGCTTTAAAAAATATGAGAAAAGGTGCAATATGGTTCAGACCACCTGTTTATTTTAATAGATATGAACAAGATGATGTCATTGGAGACAGCCAAGAGTTTTTAGTTCAAGTTGATCCAGATGATAAAAAGTTTGATCCTAATATAAACAAGAAATTAATATTTTGTATGTACTTTTTGACAACAGATAAAAATGGTAATTATTCTATTCCAGAGCAAGATAAAGATAATTTGCAAAAATTTGGTAATTCAGTTTCTTTTATTAGTTTTGCAAAGTTCAAAAAATTAATTGAAAAGTATGTTATTAGAGAGGCTAATAAAATAGTTGGTAACCATGTTTCTTATTATACAGATAAGATGTGTGGGGCTATTAACCCATTCTTTAAAAGAATAAAATATAACTATCAAAACGAGTATAGATTTATTTTAGAAGATGAAAGGTTTCTTAGTCTATATAACGAAGATGGTTCATTAAAGGAAGACAAATTTGTTTATAAACATAGAAGAAATCTAAAAAAAGTTTTTAGCAAGCCAATCGATTTAGAAATTATTCTTAATAGCCAAAACGAAAAGGATTGGGATCATTTGATTAAGATGTATTAAGGAGAACACAAATGAAATTTAGATTTAAGACACAGTCGTATCAGCAAGATGCTGTAATAAATATTTGCAAGGTATTTAAAGGGCAGCCAAAGTTGGATATGATTAGATACACAAGAGATTTGGGTATTAGGAGAAAGGAGACTGGAAAGCCTCAATTTGGAATGTTTGACGCCTATGAAGAAAATGATGATGGTTTCGAAAATGCTAAAATACTGCTTGATGAAACTGACATTTTGCAAAACATAAAGCATATTCAACAAGATTGCAACTACAAAGAGTCAGAAGAATTGGTTAAAGGTCTTGGCAAATGTTCGCTTGACATTGAAATGGAAACAGGCACAGGCAAAACATATGTATATATCAACACCATTTTTGATTTGAACGAAAGATATGGTTGGAGTAAATTCATAGTTGTTGTTCCTAGCATTGCTATTCGTGAAGGTGTTAAAAAGTCATTCCAGATGATGGAAGATCACTTCATGGATCGTTATCACAAAAAGGCAAGATATTTTGTTTACAACAGCAAAAGGCTTAGTGAATTAGATAGTTTTGCTTCATCTAGTGATATCAATGTAATGATCATTAACACGCAAGCATTCAATGCTCGTGGCACTGATGCCAGAAGAATTGATATGGTTCTTGATGAATTTCAATCAAGAAAACCAATTGATGTTGTAGCAAAAACAAGACCAATACTGATCCTTGATGAACCACAAAAGATGGGCGATGAAAAGAGTGCAACACAACTTTCACTTCGCAAATTTAATCCACTATTTTGTATGAACTTCTCAGCAACACACAAAAAGCAACACAACCTTGTATATTGCTTGGATGCAGTGGATGCATACAATAAATGCTTGGTTAAAAAGATTCAAGTCAAGGGCTTTGAGATTAAGAATTTGCGTGGAACAGATAAATACTTGTATTTGCAAGACATCGTGCTTTCACCAAACAAACCACCAATGTGTAAGTTAGAGTTTGAAATAAACTATAACAAGTCAATCAATAGAGAGACAAGAATCCTTGGCAAAGGCGACAACTTGTATCACAAGTCTAACCAAATGGAACAATACAAGAACGATTATATAATCTCAGACATCAATCCATTTAACAACACAATCACTTTCCTAAATGGACAAGTATTGCACATTGGCGAAGTGCTAGGGGATGTTTCAGATAAAGACCTTAGAAGAATACAAATAAGAGAAACAATTCGTTCACACTTTGAAAAAGAAGAGAAGCTTTACGATAAAGGAATTAAATGCTTGTCATTGTTCTTCATTGATGAGGTTGTAAAGTATAGAGATTACAACGAGCCAGATGAAAAAGGCGAATATGCAAGAATGTTTGAAGAAGAGTACACAAAGGCACTCAACGAAAAGATAACACTATTCGAAACACCTTACATTCGCTACTTGAAAGGCATTGATGTTAAAGACACACACAAAGGTTATTTCTCAATAGATAAAAAGACCGGAAGAATGATCGATTCAAAGGAAAGCAAAGGCGAAGGCTCAGATGATATTTCAGCATACGACCTTATTTTGAAAAACAAAGAGAGATTGCTTTCAAAGGAAGAACCAACAAGATTCATATTCTCACACTCAGCACTTCGTGAAGGTTGGGATAACCCTAACATCTTCCAAATTTGTGCATTGAAACCCGGTGGCGACAGTGCAATTGCAAAGCGACAAGAGGTCGGTCGTGGACTTCGTATTGCTGTAAATATGATAGGGGATAGAACAGACCTTCACTATTTCAAGAATGAGAGATCATCATTCCATAATGTCAACACTTTAACAGTTATTGCAACTGACAGTTATAAAGACTTTGTTGGTTCAATACAAAAAGTGCTTAAAGAAAACCTTGCAGACAGACCTACAAGGGCAACAATTGAATATTTCCGTGGCAAGTTCGTTAGCGATGGAAAAGAGAGAATTCAGGTCAACAACGATATGGCAAGTGATATTCAAAGTTATTTGAGATTTAACGGTTATGCCGATAAAGATAACAAAATCACTCAAAAATACTTTGATGACAAGGCAAACAACACGCTTGCCGCAATGCCAGAAATCCTTGCGCCATACACAGAAAGTGTGCATAAACTTGTTGAAAGCATTTACAATGAAAAAGCACTTGATGGTATGTTTGAAGATGCTAATAAGTCAACAGTGGATAGCAACCCACTTAATGACAACTTCCACAAGGCAGAGTTCCAAAAACTTTGGAAACAAATCAACCACAAATATACATACAAAGTTGACTTTGATAGTGAGGAACTAATCAAACACTCAATTGAAAGCATAAACAAAGGATTGTTCGTTGCTGAATTAAAGTACGTTGTAAGAATTGGTCAGCAAAAGAAAACAATGGATGAGAATGCTTTAAAGCGTGGAGATTCATTTAGCACAACAGATACCAGAACCGAAACAATTCGTAGTGGTGCTGCCGATAACACAAAATATGATTTAATAGGTAAAATTGTAGACAATACAACTTTAACTAGAAAAACAGTGGTTCGTATTTTACAGGGCATTACAAGAGAGAAGTTTGAGATGTTTGCTATCAACCCAGAAGAGTTTATAACAAAAGTTTCAAGACTTATAAACGAGCAAAAGGCTTCAATGATAGTAGACCACATAACATATAACAAAACCCAAGGTGAATACGACAGCGATATCTTCACAGGTAATCAAGCAAAGATTGACTTTGACAAGGCATATAAGGCGCAAAAGGCAATTCAAGATTATGTTGTAACCGATGGAAGTGCTAGAGAGTCAATAGAGCGTAAGTTTGCAAAAGAACTTGATGTGGCAAATGAAGTTTGCGTATATGCTAAACTTCCAAGATCATTCCAAATTCCAACACCAGTTGGAAACTATGCCCCAGACTGGGCAATAGCATTCAACGAAGGCAGTGTAAAACACATATACTTTGTTGCTGAAACAAAAGGTAATATGGAATCGCTAGAACTTCGTGGAATAGAAAAAGCAAAGACAGATTGTGCAAAGAAGTTGTTTGACCAACTTCAACTTGCAGGCAATGTAAGGTATGAAGTGGTAGATAGTTACGAAAGTTTGCTAGACAAAATGCAATCAATAGATTAAGACAAAAAAGACCAGGCGATAAAACTGGTCTATTTTTTGTAATATGTTCATCAGCAGATAGCCTGGAGCTTTACTTAAAACAGTTAATGATGTTTAACATAATAGTTATGCTTGTGGATAAAAAAGCATTTTACCCCAAAAAGTTTGCAATTTATGTCCCAAAAATACACATTTCTGAAAAATTTTTCTCATTTTTTGGAAAAATATGGAAAAAATGGTTGCAAAATTGGGAATGGGAATATATACTGAAAAAGTAGAAAAGTGGCGATTGTTGCTTTTGGAAAATAGAAGTTTCATAAGAAGGTTTTGGAAATGGGGAAACGTGTTTTGAGAGATATTTTTGTTGCAATTTTTTGTGTTTTAGTTATAGGACTTGGGACGGGTTGTGACTTAAATGAATATTTCACAAAAACCGCTCCACAAGCGTGTTCTCACGAATATAATATTGAATATATTTGGCAAGATTATGCCAGTTGCAGGGCGACTGCAAGTTGCAAGAAATGTGAAAGTTCTTTTGAAGAATATGGTGTGCTTACAAGGAGTTCTGAGCCAACTCAAATAGCCAGTTGTTTATTTGATGAACAATATTTATGGACAGCAACTTTTACGAATAAGTTGTTTGAAAATCAAACAAAAATTGAATCAACAAGGGCTGGGTCACATAATTACAAAGAAAGTGAGATTACATGGTCAAAAGACCTAGAAAATAACGAATGTTGCCGCATGAAACTCATTTGTGAAGTGTGTAATGATGTTAAAACTTTTACGACAAAAGATATAACGACTTCAACCACTGACGCAACTTGCACAACGGATGGCAAGATTGAATATACAGCCCATTTTGAAAACGGAAGAACTGCAACAAAAAGTCAAATAATTCCAAAATCTCATGATTATACAATTCAATATTTCTGGA
>ERZ808245.603-NODE-603-length-17373-cov-4.688243_pt1 | contig 17373 bp, 12 predicted proteins | sample MGYA00521243_ERZ808245 | MGnify/ENA primary metagenome ERZ808245 (study PRJEB31516, sample SAMN03275576) | gut metagenome | biome: mammalia-associated habitat; material: feces | host: Papio cynocephalus | place: Kenya | collected 2012-07-07 ... | reverse complement strand
AACTTTGTTCTCATCAATAACCTTCATAAACCTTTCTCCTTTCATAAATGAACACTTCCGTTCACTTATGTTTTTAGTATAGAACATTTGTTCTAATATAGCAAGAGAAAACAAAATAAAAAATCCCTATCAAACCTTGAACGGAACGATTAGGGATTTCAATTTATAGTTTATCAATTTCATCTAAATCTTTTATATCCATATATGGCGAAAATGATAATCTTATACTTTGACCTATTGTTTCTTCATCTAATCCTATATTTTTCAAAACTCGTGATGGTTTTGAAACAGAGCAAGCACTACCTGTAGAAGCAGCAATCATTGGCGAAATTGCTTTTAAAAGTACCATGTTATTATAAGGTTTAATCCTTATATTCAATATATCATGAGTTCTTTCACTAAAATCATTGTTTATTGAAAAATTATCTCCGAATTTATTTCTTAATTTTTCTATTAATATCTTTTCGATTTCTTTAACCTTTTGTTGATTTTCTAATAAATTAGTTTTTGCAATTTCACAAGCCTTACCAAAACCTACAATCAATTCATTTGATAAGGTTCCCGCCCTAAAGCCATCTTCTTGCTCACCACCATGCAACAATGGGGTTAAAGGTTGTTTTATACCCGCACTATCAACTTTCGAAACTAAACAGCCTATGCCTTTAGGTCCATATATTTTATGGGAAGTAAAAGTTAAGAACTTTACTCCACTATTTTTGTGAAAATCAATGTTTATCTTTCCCGCTGCTTGAGTTGCATCAAAATGCAATGGCACATTATGTCTTTCACAAATTCTAGAAATTTCATCAACATCTTGAATTGTACCTATCTCATTATTAACCATAATAATTGAAACAAGAATTGTATCATCATCAATTTCATTTTCTAATTGTCTTAAATCAAGCAACCCAGACCTATCAACATTTATTTCAACAATAATTGCACCTAAGCTCTCCAAATATTTACAAGTATCATAAACTGAGGAATGTTCTATTGATGAAATGATTATTTTCTTTTTGCGTTTTTTGCTTTGTAAAAAACTTCCCTTTATTACTAAATTATTTGCTTCGGTTGCACCACTTGTAAAAATAATTTCATCAGCATTTGCACCAACCAATTCTGCCACTTTTATTCTTGCTTCTTTCACATTTTCTTTTGCTTTTTCTGCAACATCATAAAATTTTGCTTCTGTATTACCATATGCATTTAGAGAATTTAACATCTCATCAACGACTTCCTTTTTTATGTGAGTCGTCGCAGCATTATCTAGATATAACATTTGTTCCTCCTATAAATTTAGCAATTTGGCGATTAATTTATTTTTATCATTTACATATCTGTATTCAGAAAAAAGTGCTGCTACTCCTCGTTCAATATGAAAGCTTGTTAAAGCTGGAAAGAATTCATCATCTGTTATTTTTCTATTCAAATGATTTTCCATTAATAATCTATAGTAAGGTTCATAATCACCAAATATAGTTAATCTCATGTAATCCGCTCCATCTTTATCTTTAAGGTCATATTTTTTTTCTGCCTCGCCATTTACTATTTGCGAATTAGCGCCATCTTTCAAAGATAAAGACATTCCTATTCTCATAACTGCAGCCTTTGAAGATAAATGCAACCAGCCTTGTAATAGGCTAAGTTTTTCTTCTGTGTCTTGATTTGTTTTTAACCTTAAATTCATAATTAATCTCCAAAATATTCATTTGTAATGCTTGTTGTTTTTGTAGTATCATTGTACTCCAGCAAATACTTACGTGATAAATTTTTCTCAATAGCTTTTAAATTTCTTCCTATAAATTCTGAATCTGTAGACAATACTATAACTTGGTCGCTAATTGTTGACATTATATTCTTGATAAATTGTATTCTATTCTCAGTATCTAATCTAGCTAAAGGAGTATCAAAAACAAACATTTCTTTTCTCTTTGAAATTTTAAACATAGCCCAAATTATAGAGCTAACCAATATCTGCATTTCACCTGCTGATAATACCTGTGGGGACATTTCAATGTCATTTCCACTATATAACTTAAATGAAAAATCTTTTTCAAATTTCATTTTCTTAACATAATTGGATTTCCTAATAGTCTTATTAAATATTTCACATGCCATATCTGCAACTTTATTTAATTTTTCAACTATTAATTTATTCTTAAATGCTTCGCATAATCTTAATGAGTTCGTACACTGAACATAACTACTATTTGTTAGTTTATCTTTTCTAACATTTTCCGCAATTGCATCATATTTTTTAATTAAATTGTCTCTCTCTTGATATTTTTCTTTTAACTTAGATGAAACAGCATTATATTCTTCTTTTTTATTGTTCAATTTAGATTGTAAAGTTTCAATATCGTTCGACAAACTCATAAGTTTATTCATTGAAGAATTTTTATCTAATTGACTTCTTAAGTCTAACAAGTTCTCTGATAAACTTTTATCATTCAAAATTTCTATCGCATGTTCTTTATAATCTTTAATATGCTTTATTACTGAATCCAAGGCATATATTTCATCTTTCTCTAATCCAAAAATTTCACATTTTGTTTTTGATTTTAATTTTGTAATATATTCGGATAAATCTTCATTTAAATACTCTTGAATAACTTCTAGTTGTTTTGCATATCTAAGTGGTAACTCTTTTTTTGCTTTTCTTGAAACTTCCTTTAGCTCATTTAATAACATTGCCAAATGTAAATATTCTTCACTAAAGAATTTCAAAAAGCCATTATTTTCTTCTTTTCTTTTTTCTATTTCATTTACAAGATTTGAAACCTTAACAATATCTTCTTTTGTTAATCCACCTAATGTTTCAAATTCTTTCTTTTTAGAAGAAATTTCAATATTTAGATTGTCAATATCTTTTGCTAAATTGTTAAGAAAAGTTTCGTTTGTTTTAATATCTGATTTGACAAAATTTAAAGAATTTAATGTATTTGCAATATCATATTCTATAGTTTTGTTATTGGATTTGTAGCTTCTTATCATATATACTGTCAAGTCTTGTGATAATTGTTCCAACAAATCAATATTAAATATGCTATTGAACATTTCCCTAACATATTGTTCCAACTCACCTTGTTCTATAATTGAACTGATTTTTTCACCATCATATATAAACGAATTAATCAATGCTGGTGATGTTAATGATTTTAACTTATTTTCTAATTCAAGAGCCTCATAATCATTAAGCTCTTTGTCTCCTAATTTAACTTTAACTATCTCTTTTAGTTCATTATTTTTAGTGACCCACTCTCTATGAATAGTATATTTTAGTATCTTAAAGTTTTCTATATAGGAAAACGCAATCTCAATATAAAATTGAGAGTCTTCTTTTGCTTGATTATTTAGCATATTTTTAATTTCTTTAAAATACGTTGCATTAGCAGTTTTATAGCCATATGAAAAACAACCAAAAAGTCCGATTTTAATAGACTTTAATAATGTAGTCTTTCCAGTACCATTTTTCCCACCTATTAACGTAATATTTAAATTTGGATTTGTAGCTTGCAAATCAAAAATATTATTATCTCTATATGGCCCTATATTATTGAGCTTAATAGTATTTATCTTCATTTGTTTCCCCTTTCTCCCTAAGAGCTAAATATTCCTGACTAAGTTTATTTTTAATAGCTCTTTGTGCTTCAACTCTACTGCTATATCCTGCGAAATCCTTCTCTATGTTAAGTAATTCCATAAATAATTTTGCATCGAAATCTTTTTCTACACATATGTCATTTAAAATTTTCAAATCATCATTAGAAAAAACAGTAATATCATCTGATGAAATTGAAAAATCATCATTATAGAATTTCTTATAAATTTTTTCAACCGAGTTTTCTAAATCTCCAGATTCCTTCCAAAGTTTTTGAATTTCTACAAGTTCTTCTTGCTTTATAAGTTGATGTGGATGTTCCAAATTAGCTTGTGTCATTAATAATTTTGTCAACATTTCTTTTCGGGTTTCAAGAGTGAAAGGTCCCAACCCCAACTGATAAAATTCTTCATCCACTTTTTTTATAATTATTTTAGGATTCTCTCCTAATGTTAAATCTATATTATTTTTTACAATATAATCTCTAGCTTCCTCTTCGCTTTTATCGCCTACAAAAACATTCCACTTCGTTCCAAAACTATCAACCCATTCACCATTTAGATTTTTAATTATGTTCTTGCTTCTGTTCCCTTTTGCTGATATTACTAAATCGCCATTCTCTAACTTGTTAATCTTACAAAAATAAATTGACCCATTAGCTCTTCTTTTCATTCGTTTGTCTTCATCATCTCTAATTGAATAGAGCCAATTTCTATAATCCAACAAGGGTTTTAACCATGTAATACCGCTTCTAATAAAACCTGTTAATGACTTATCTTCACTTACGACAGTGCAAACCCAACAACCAAAACGACTGTTTCCGCATGTAGTTTTCTTTTTATCTTCTTCCGACATCATTATTGGACATTCTTCACCTGACAAACTATCACTATATAATTTAAATAGTTCTTCATTATCTCCACCCCAAGGAGATTTGTTACTCAAAAGATAATTCCATACATCATCTTTTGTGAATTGTCTTATAGGAGCAAAAACATAGGAATTAGCCTGTGTTGTATGTCTCATGAAGTCTTTTCCTTCAATGGTATGATTTTCGAGAACTCTATCCCTTGAATTACTTTCACCTTCTCTTACGCCTAAAATCATTACAGCTTCGCCATATTCACCAATAACGCTTTCTGTAAATTTATTAGCTGGTTCTATTTTCATTCTGTCTGTACACCATCTAAAAGTCTGATTAGGGCATGGATAGCCTCTACCAATTAAATTTGCCCAAAATCCTCTGTCGTAATCTGGTCTGACTATTGAAGCCTCAATAGGTAAATTATTTTTTTTAGCTAAACTGTTAATCCCATTAATAGTTCTTTCTATTGTATTAATTATCATTGGAGTTTCTACCATTGTATCGGAAGAAATTATATAAACCTTCTTACTTAATTTACTTTTTTCTTTCTTTAACTCTAATAAAGTATCAATGATAATTTGTGTAGCACAAGTAGAATCTTTTCCACCACTATATCCTATTATCCAAGGAATATTATCTTGCAAATATATCCTTTTTATCTTATTTTTTGTCGTTTCAACAAGTTTAGAAATATCTAAATCATTTAATATACTCATATGTTTCCCTTTTTATTTATTAACTTTTGATTTAACTAGTAGATTCTCTTTTTCTTTTTCTTCTTTACTTAATTCAATACCTATCAGTTGTTTTATCTTAGAACATGTTAATCTTACAGCTTCATCATTATTTTGAACTTTACCATTTGACTTAATAACTCTGTTTTGCCAATCAGAATTTCCCCTAAGCCAATCTATTCTTGATAATTTTGGAAGATATTCTTCCATATTCGCTTCTTTATTTTCATAGAACCAAGCCCCCAACCTACCAAGAGCGAGCATAGTAATTGCTAGTGTAATGATATAATTTTCTCTCAAATCCTTTTTTGTAAGTTCCCTGTTTAATACTTCTTGCCATTCAATAATATATTTACAGATTAAACTCCAGTAGTTTAACAAAAAATTTTCATCACTTTCACTGCATGTCCCTTTTATAATTTTCTGATTAGCTTTGTAGATGTTATTTAATGTAAATAAATTCGAAGAATTCTTGCCAAGATTATCTTTTTCTTTATCTGTAAACCTCTTAAAAAATGGTATTTTATTAATAATCTTCTTTGTTGCTACAGCTAAAGCATCTCGAGAGTCATATAATGTAGCCATTGAATTTGAAGCTTTCACAGCATGCTTATTTAAATCAGTAAACATTTGTTGACTTCTAATTAATCCCTCATCCTTAAAAAAAACAATTGATATAGTTTCATCCCCTAATGTACTATCTTCAAGTAAAGCTCTTTCAATTGCTGCTTTTCTATGTTGACCATCATTTATAAGAAATGTTGCATTCATATCTACTTCTAACACGCCTACATTACTAAATTCATTAGATTGAATAAATTTAAAATCTCCGTCTATGGACGCTGATAATGCAGAAAAAACGTATGAATTTCTATTATCAAGAATATAATTTGCTATTTCAGGTATTCTGAGTTCATTTAACTTTCTTTGTGCTCTAAATTCTGGTAAAACATTATTATCAGTTACATCACTAAATAATTTGTTTAAAAATTTCATTGGTACCATTGAAATATAATATTCTGTATTTGCTTGTATTCCGCGAACAGCTGGAAATTTATATGTAAAGTTCATTATTACCCTCATAAAAAAATATACTTAAGCATATACTTAAGTATACAATATAAAAACTTTTAAATCAACTTTTTCAGCAAAATTTAAACAAAATTTTATTTTTCTCGTAAATCAATTTTGTTTAAAACATTTTTGACTAAATCAATTTTAAACCTTACGAACTCTTCTTGGATAAAATCATATGAAAAATACCTTTTCTGAGTATTATCATCTTTAAATTCTTCTCTTAAATCTTTAAAAGCTTTCTTTGCTATTTCAATATACATTTTACTATATTCGCAATTAATTTGAGAATTCTTTTCTATAATGCTTATTTTGGTATGAATATCATAATTGGACAATTCTTTATTTAAAGATTCAGGTAGAAATATATAATTAAATATTGAATTTTTATATTTTTTCCCTATTGTTGTAGGATAAGCAAACTCCACTTCGTGTCCATCCTCTTCAATTTTATAACTCTCAGAATTATTTATTAAAAAATGCTCAACACTGTAATCTTGAATATCATCTAAAAACTTTTTTAACTCAGTATATTTCGAGTCCCTTATTTTGACAGTATCATCTTCAAGACAATAAAAATTGTATATTGATGCTACCAATTTTGCCATATATTTTTGAGATTTTTCATTGTCATCAACTGTAAAATCAGTAACGGTTTTACCATCTAACAAATCTTTTATGTTAGCAATTAACTTATTGTGGATATTCTTTTCTTTAAGAATCGGAATAATTTTTTTAATATCCTTTTTATAGCTAAATATTAAATATAGACTAATATATAAAACAATTGCATACACATCATGACATAATGATTTTTTTTCTTCTTCACTTGTTAAACCAGCAACTTTTGTTAAACATTTTAAATATTTAATTATAAGAGATTTAAAAATCAATTTATCATCTAAAAGTATTTTGGCTAAGTAATTATTGACTACTGGATATTCAGTACTATCAACTTTAGATAATTCTAAATATTTTTTTAGTTTACCTGAAACCCCTGTCGGATTTTTAATTATATCTTTAATTATTTCCAATACAGCTTTTGCTTCACTCAACATTTTCAAAAAGAAAGTTTTACTCCAAATTACTTTAACTACATGCTCGCCGCTATAGTGATTATCCCCATCAACAGATACATCTTTTGTTATCAAGAAATCATTGCCAAATTCTAAATTTTTATATTTATCGAAATCATATATGTAAGAATACATAAAATGCTGAAGAAAACTACATAAATCATATTTAATTTCTTTGTTTTCAAAATTTATTTCAAAGATTAATTTTTTTATATCGTTCCATTTTGAAATCATTTCATCTGAGTTATCCAATGAAAACAAGTAACCTTTAAAAATATCTTCATCATCCAACTTTAATCCTTTTAAATTGACATCAAGAAAATATTCAATGCCTTGATTACTAATTCCATCATCACTTGAAACAATCACATTAAATGTACAATTACACAAATTTTTATAAAAGTTAAGAGCATTCTGTTTGGTTGTAAGATATTGTGGTATTAATTTATATAAAATAGAAAATTTAATATTTTGCCCATAATAATCATCTTTTAGAACTTCTGGTTTTTCTTCTTCAGATAAATTTTCTCCATAGCAATGTTCTGCAAATGTTTTGTATTCTTCAAAATTTTGTAGTTCTAACTCACATTTGTCAAATATGTCTTGGTCACTTCCATATTTTTCTTTCAAAAAATCAAGAATCATGTAAATTACCGTTATTCTTTGTTGTCCATCTATCACATCATAATCATTGTTCTTTTTATTAAGGATAATATTACCTAAAAATTTATCAGAGCTTTGTATATCTCTAATCATTTCTATAACTTGTTTTGGGCCCCATCTCAATTCTCTCTGAAAACTTGGTACAATATATCGCCTATTTGTCTTAAATGATATAATACTTTTTTGTTCAGCACCTTCCATATCAATCTTAACATCAGTATCTTTATCTTCTAAAAAATTTTGAAGTTTAATAATTGTTCCTGTAATTTTTCCCATATATTCTTCCTTCGCTATAATAGAGTAAAAACTAACTTGTTAATCCTCTAAATCTCCAACATCTAATGCATCATCATCTATCGCATTAATATCATAATTATATCCTTCAACTGTTGCCGCTAAAAATTTTTTAACATTTTCCATCGTCTCTATTGGGTCATCACTTGCTTCTTCAAGTAATCTTCCGACTCCAAAGTTTGCATATTTGGTTAAAAACTCAAATTTATTAAACTTAATATCACAATCAGGACTGAATGCAAGCTTCATTCTATCTTTGTCGTCAAATTCCACAAGCTTAGATGTTAAAATGGCTGTTTGAAACAAAAAATCCAAATCGGTATTATGTGGATGCAATACAGTTCTTGGGACTGAAGCTCTATTTTCTTTATCGGCATCGTTTTCTTCGCCTGCGATATCTAACTGCTTATCATACATAATACCAATTGCCATACTTACTGCATATAAACTATAAATGGGCTGCAAAGACTGTGGAAAAAATACTGCAAAAGCCTCTATGGCTTTACGCCAGTTTGAACCTTTCAAAATTACATCTCCGGTTATTTCCATAATAAACAGCCCTCCTTTACAACAGCAACATTTTGTTCTGCATTAGAACAAATTGTATAACATTTACCTATTTTATCACCAAATGCTGTTCTCAAATCATCTTTAGAAAATAATATAATTTGTGGAGCATATTCAGGGATAATATCAATTACTTTTTGTCTTGGCGTATCACCTAATTTTGAAAATGGAGCATCAAGAACTAATGGGTATTCTTTATTTACTAAAATCTTTTCATCTTTTAAAATTTTAAAAATGCCCCCAATATAAGCAAAGGAAACCGTGGCAAATTGCCCTTCCGATTTAGATTCATCGTCATTACTATCTACCACTCTTAAAGCAAAATCTTTACTTACATAAACCCTTCTTTTAGCAGTCAACATCTTGTCAAGTAAATCTTGAATGGCAGTTTGTAATTCAGCACTATAATGAGAAGATTTTTCATCAAGTTTTTCAACAAAATATTCCTTCACAGCATTCATTATATCAATTTTTTCTTCCAATAAAGCGTTATTTTTTTGCGATAAACTCAAGTCATTAATGGTTTGTTCCAGTTTCTTAACTAACTTTTTTGCGATTGCCAAATCTCCAAGACAACCATTTTGTTGAGACTTAAATTCTCTTATTTCTTCTTCAGCCCTTGCCCTCTCAACAACGAGATTTTCAAATTGTTTATTTTCTTTCATTTGGTCATCTATTTGTTGTATCATCTTATCCATTTCACGAGCTTGCTCTAAATCGTTGCTTGCATTTTTAATAAAACTTTCAAGTTTTTCTCTATTATATTCTTTGCCCCAACGTCTTGCCATATCGGTAAAATTTAAATAAAGATTATCATATCCTCTTGGGGGAAGATATTCATATAATGATTCTATTTTTTGTCTTTCCTTTTCACAAATTTCGTTGCCACATAGACAATATTTTTCTTTTAATAAGGCATCAACAAGTTCTTTACTAACACCATTAATAATTTTTGATTTTTGTGATTGTGATTTAATAGTTTTTGAAGCCCTATCAATAGCTGTTGAGATTAAAAATTTAGGAAATGTAGATATCATTTCTTCACCAAAAGAGACATACTCTTTTTCAGCAAATTTAAGATAGCTATCTCTCATTCTTTTGTATTCATTTCTTTTTGACTCGTAATCTTTTTGAGACTTTGCGCTACCTATCTTCTCTGAAATGGATTTAATCATTTCTTCTCTTTGCGCTATTTTCTCTGAAAGAATTTTATTATTTTCTTCCAATCTATCTCTCTTGTTTTGAGCCTGTTCCATTTGTTGACCAGCTTTTACAAGTTCATTACTTGTTCCTAAACCAGTCTTTTCCATAAACAATGACCCTAAAACCGTTGTCTTCAAATCACTTCTTCCAATATATTCAGCGGCTTTATCATAAACGCTTAAATCCAACATAAGGTATAAAGCACCTTTCAAACTCTTTGCAGAATCCTTACCCTTTACACTTAAGTCGGCAATCATTCTTTCACCATCAAAGAAAAAATATTCAGAAAGGCCCGATGGTAAAATTTGTTCAACAAATTCTTCTGGATTATTAAGTCTTACCCAATCCATATTTTCATCTTTCTTTGAAATAGTAAAAGTCTTTTTTATCTCTTTTACTTCGAATGCAGTCTTTTCATACACCCAAGTCCTTTTCATAGAATATTCACAACCTGCGTGTTCAAAATCAATTTTGCCATATACTTCAAATTGACTATTTACATCTGCATTCCTTTCAAAATCAAGGTTGTATAATTTATCAGTTGCTGTTTTATTAAAAGAAACTTTACCATATATAATCCAACGAAAAAGCTGGTGAAAAGTTGTTTTTCCTGCACCGTTATCTCCATAGATAATCGTTACAGTTCCATCAGTCGGAAACTCTACTGAACCTTTTTCTTTAAAATTTCTAAAATTTTCATATTCTATTCTATTTATCTTCATTACTCATCACCTTCTCTAGCTCTTTTATTATTTCTTTGGTTACGACTTTTGTATTGACCTGTTTTGTATCATTAAAGTTTTCAGACAATTTTTGTTTTACTATTTCTTCAACTTTAACTTTCATGACTGCAATTATTTCTTCCTTATTCATCTAACTCACCCTCCTCATCAATTTCTGTATAAAACTTAATATCATCTGTTGTTAATCCATAATTCGCTAGTAATTCCTCTAATTTTTTAATTTGTTCATCTTTATTGGTCGACAATCTCGCATATTCATAAAATCTTCTCAACTCTATTAATGCAAGCTTTGGTGTTTCCGTAGATGGTAACACAACGACATCATAAATATCAGCTGATTGCTTATTAGCTTTTTTATACTTCCTTAAAATTCTACCACGTCTTTGAACGAATTCTCTATAATCATCATTGCTTGCGAGAATTAAAGCACTTTTAATTGATGGTATATTAATTCCCTCATCAAGACAACGGATTGCAACAAGAGCATCGATTTCATCTTCATTAAACATATCGACCAATTCCATTCTTCGATTAATATCTTCCGTTGCAGTAAATTGACTTGCCTTCAATCCAAGTTTATCAATTCTCTTCTTAACAAACTGAATGTGTCTAATTTCTTCATTGTCTGTATCATATAAGCGACCATCACCACAATAAACTATAAAATGGTCTTTAATTTTTACAGTATTTATTAATTCATCTATTTTTTCAGTTTTCTCTTCAGCCATCGCTATAAGTCTTATTCTTGCTCTTGCACACTTTAAAAATCTGTCTTTATCGGTAAGGACCCCATTTTTAAAGCAAGCAGCCATTTGGGCAGAAATATTATTAAACTTTTTCTCTTCTTCCTCGGTTGCGTCTACAAATATAGGGTGATAATTATATTTGACAAGAAAATTTTTATCCAAAGCAACCTCTATTGGTAAATAGAACACTTGACCGCCGAAAAAATTTACTATATCAATTCCTGATTCATTATTTTTTCCATTTACAGGTGTTGCACTTAATCCCAACATATATTTATAGATTTGGTGTAAATTTTCTGGCCTGTTTGTAAATCTATGAGCCTCATCTACAATAAGTAATTTATCTTTTGAAGACATTTCAATTACATGAGCAAATCTTTCTGAATAAAAAGATTTAATTGTTGTAATTAATATTACTTGTTTGTTTTCATCGTATTGTTGAGAAATAATAGCTTGTCGCGCTTCAGAATACCAAAGCGGATTCTCGGATGATATAAGTATTATTGTTGCATTTCTATAAACCTTTTGAACATCTTCCGCCCATTGTTTAACCAAGTGTTTATATGGAGCCGCAATTACAGTTAAAACTTTATTTTGCTTATAAAGTTCTTTTGCCGAATAAATAGCAGTCCAAGTTTTACCCGTTCCTGTTGCCATTACATAAAACCCACGATATCCATTGTTTACCCACTTCCCAATAGCTTCTTTTTGATAGTCATAAAGTTCTATTGGCTCTTTATTTGGATTTGTCTTTCTATGTTCAACTTCTTGTAAAACAGAGTTTTTAATTGATTCCATAAAATCAAATACTTCTACATATTCATTTCTATTTTTCCAGAGATTATCAAATTCTTCAATTTCATCTTGAATACTTTCCTTATTCTCAGACGCCCAACTTTTTACAACTCTCACTTTCTCATAATTATTTTGATAGCCATTCAACGATGAATTTGCAGAGCCATAAAAAACAATATGGTTACCTTCTTTATCGGTCAAAATGCCAAGTTTATCATGGTACATACCGGTTTTATCTCTTAATGTAGCAATTTTGAAATCTAAAACGCCTCTAACAATAAGTTGATATAAAGCATCAAGATTATCATCAGATAATTTTACCAATTCTTCATTTAATTCACTAAAGAATGAGCGATTAACAACTTGTTCTTTTGTTTGGTACCCTAATGTGATAGTTTCTATATCTTCTTCACTTAACATAGGGCTTACAATCATTTGTATTTTGCCATTGTTTTTAATAAATTCTGGTATAGAATTTAAAATTAAAGAAAGAACATTTGATGAGAAAAATCCAACACTCCTTCTATATAATACAGAAAGTTTGAGCGCTGGACAAATAAGATTATTAACTAAATTATAATCTCCATGATTTATGTAACTCTTTTCTATGTGTAAAGATGTAAAATTCATATTATATCCTCTATTGTAAATCTTCTAAATCTAATAAATCTTCTAAATTATAATCGGATTGCGTTTTTGTGATAGAATCTTTTACTGAATTAAAATCAAAACCTTCCATTGCGATAATTAATTCCGTACGAGACATCACATTGCTAGTCCTAAATATTTTGTATTTGGTTGAGAATGCCGATACTATACTATACAACATCCATTTGTTTGTAGGTCCAAACAATTCTTTTATTTCATGATAATCTGCCAATTCCGATAAATACCTATAATTTGAGTATAACATAAATGAATCTAAAATTCCATCTAGATTTAGCATTTTTTCTTCATCAATATGAATTTCATCAATAGCAACAATTGTATTTTCATCATAAAACAATATTTTGTCATTATTACGAATAACCAAATCCATAATCGACTCCATAAAATATCCTACCTGCACTGATAAGTCACGTAATTTTTCGATTGTTATTCGTTTTTCTTGAACAATGAGTTCAATTAGCTGAGTTTCTTTATCTTGTATTTCGACTCCTTTTTTCGCTATAAAAGGTCTCAAGAACTCAAAATCATTTTCAAATAATTTATTTATAATGTAATAAAATTGCAGATAATGCGTTATCCCTACCCTGTTAAACAATCCATTAAACTTACTTTTAAACCTTATAAAAATATTTTTCGCATTATGAGACTCTCCATCACCTACAATACCTTCAAGCTCATCTTTTAATTTTTCCTTATCGGCATCTTGTATGTCTAAATTGTCCATATAAGCAAAATAGCCATTCATATTTACTACTGGACTAGTATTAATAATTCTTTGCATAGATGTCATAGAAAAACCCGGGAATTCTTTTTCCAACAATTCCTTCGTTACTAAAACTTTTGAATTTTTTATAAAGTTCGCAATTATTTCAACATAGGTTTGACTATCATCCGTGTATATATAATCCTTTGTTGTTTTATAATTATTGTTTACAACCTTTTTAATCAATCCTTGAAAAATGTACTTGTTTTCAATACCTTCATTAATCAACTGTTTTTCGAATTTTTCAAAAACTGTTTTTATTGGAACGGCTGAAATTGGGTAATTTTGTATATATTCACCTATTTCACATTTTAAATCTTCAGATATTTCGATACTCTCTTCACTATATTTCCAAACTCCTCGACCTACCAGCGTAGAAATCATACAAATTCTATGTGTTATATATCTGTCCGAATATTCTTCTGTTGAATAATTGAACAAGTTGCTCAACAATTCCTTAACTTTGTTAATGTTATTTTTGTCATAGACATCCATTCCATTTGGAAAATAAGTTTTTAAAATATACTTCATAAAATAACTTATTGATAATTTGTTTTTTGAAATCACCGTATTATAATCTATATAATTCAAAGAAATAATCTTTTTTAAATCTTTGTGTGATATATAATGTCTTGAGTTTTCAATAGCAAAATTCAAATACTTGTCCAAATCATTTTTTCTTATAATACTTGGTAAGTTACCAACAAAATCAAATTCATATATTTTTTCTTCATTTTTATCAAATTCTGGATATTTTTCAAGAAAGACTTGAAAACCCATATCATCAACATAATCCTCAATAACATATATACCTAAATTTTTATAATCATAAAGCCCAAAAACTTCTGGCAACAAATATCTCCAAATAGAAAGTTTATTAAAGATATCAGAAGTAATGAAATAATCATTTTCTCTAAATAGTAAAACCTGTCGCAGTAAATTATATAATTTTGCAAATCTATAAGGATTACTCAATCGTTGCAAAATTTTTACCATTGCAGATTGAGCCCCAGCTCGAGTTATTCCTATTTTATCACCAATTTCTTGATATTTTAAACCACTTCTAAACCTTAATTCTGCAATATCTTGTTCTCTATCTTTTAATACTGCTATTAGATTATTTTGAATATCCTTAGGTGAATTTAAATCATTTAAAACTAAAAGTTTTAACAACAGCCTTAAACAATTAACATTTATCTCTCTATAATCTATATTTTTAATTTGACCTATTTTATAAATGCGAGTTTTTTCTATAAAATCTTCAATTGTCTCTTTATCGCATTGCGAAAAATCACTTGTTCTTCTAACAAGGTTAATAATGTACGCATTTTTAATTTCGTAAGATAACAATGAAACAATAAAATCCAAAGATTTAACAAGATAATAACATTCAGCCACTTCTTCGAATGATTTGTTTGCCAATTCATATAAATTTAAAATTATATTCAAATCATCCTCATTGCCAATTATTTTAAGTCTATTTACACCCAAATTCAAATAATTCAAAATTTGTTCAGGAGCTACACTTATTTCATCAGATATTTTAACATTTTTAACCTCAACAATATCAATGCCTATGTTTTCACTTGTCGAACAATTTTTGATTTTATCATAGAAAAAGTCTTTTACATTAAAATAATTTGAATCCATAACCACAAAGTGTTTAATACCATTATTACCGCAAATGGAATTGAAAGTATAAGAAAAATTAAAAGAATACTCTTTTATAATAGGCAAATAACCAGTTGTATTTAAGTTTAAAATGTCACATATCCTACAAGTATTTATAATATCTCTCAAGTCAAACTCTGATTTTAGTTTATCGCAAACAGCATCAACATCAAAATTTTCTTTCTTAGATAAATAATTTGTAAAACAAGACAAAAACAAGCGATTGTTGAAAATCTCTTTTAATATATTTGCATTTATTCTTTCAAGGAAACTATTTATTTTTTCTTTTTCATTTGTTTCTATCAAGTTAATCACCTTTAATATTTATTTAAAATTACTTTTAACATCTCTACATATTTTTTCTTTGTTGCGACTGGCTTTATAATTTCTATGTTCATTCCATATTGCAATGCCCAATACAAGAAAGCTTGTTCATTAACTTTTAGCGATACATAAAGTCCATCATCTTTTTCTTTAACTGTTATATCATTACCATACCAATCAATTACATCATTTATAGTCTTTTGATTAGCAAGTTTGATTGTGGCTTCGACAGTGTCACCTGAAAACATATAAATATGTTCATTAACATACTTTCCAATATCAAAGTCTTTCGTATCTTGCAAGTCATTTAATGGTCTTATTGGAGTATCCAGTATCTTAATATTTGAGATACATTCAATTTTATAGTTAGCCAAAGTATCATACTTATAATAATTGCAAACAAGATAGTATTTTCCCCTATTATTTATCATAAAATAAGGGTTGATTATAAATTCTTTACCATCAAAACGTGTTTTTGCCTTTTTGTTTGTCATAAACTCGTTGTAAGTAAAAGAGACTTGCTTGTTTTCTTCAATAGCTCGTGTAATGGTATCTATTGTGTAAAAGAAAGCCTTATTATCATTTCTTGAAATATCATCAGCCTTAAAGACATAATCATATCTTTTTTGTTCATAAATACTACTTTCACTCATCAAAGACTTGATAAGGTCTTGTGCGTGGCCTAACGAAATAGATTTTGAAGAAAAAACTGCGTCAATAAGAAAAGATAACTCGCTACTATCAAATGTTCTGTTTACCAATGCGCAACCCACATTTCTTTTCTTTTCAATATCAAGTCCATACTCTTGCATAAAACTTATATATTTACCAATGGTTTTGGGGTCAACATCTGTGTCGAATTTTTCTTTTATTTTGTCAGAAATTTCTGAATAATTAAGATAATGCTTTTCATCTGAATACATTTTTAATATATCCATAATGTAAAAAGACGCCAATATTCTGTCCTTAGATTCCATTGCACACCTCTACAATTTAAAGTATAACATACTTTAATTAAATTTGTATTTAAATTTTACATTTTTTTAGTATTTTTAATTTTGAAAGGAATTGTTGGGGATTTCAACAATACAATAGCAAAAAAACTATGGTTCCAAAACCACAGTTTTTACTCCACACTCTTTTGCATAATCCAAAGTCTTCTTGGTTCCACCATTTGTTCCATTAAATAAAGCTATTACAAGTGAAGAATTATTTATCATAAAACGATTGCGTTCCAACATACATTCTGGTCCAATATAATCATCATAGATACAACGAATACTATCTAATTGTGTAAGCAAAGACCTATATCTTTGTTTATCTTGTTCATTCCATAATTTATCCTGAGTTTTACATGGAATTGCTCCAATAAGTTTAATAAATGGATATGTTTTTTTCAGTTCTAAAACAATTTCTGCACAAATCATATCAAAACCCAGTGCCATACCTGAAATAAACGTCTTATATCCATTTTTTATTGCTTTGATTATTTCATTCCTAAGCTTCTCTTTCATTTTTAGACATCTTTCATCTTGTTCGTTGAATTTCCAAGGCAAACTTTGTGGACGATGTCCCGTAAAACAAC
>ERZ808245.602-NODE-602-length-17417-cov-3.510598_pt1 | contig 17417 bp, 9 predicted proteins | sample MGYA00521243_ERZ808245 | MGnify/ENA primary metagenome ERZ808245 (study PRJEB31516, sample SAMN03275576) | gut metagenome | biome: mammalia-associated habitat; material: feces | host: Papio cynocephalus | place: Kenya | collected 2012-07-07 ... | reverse complement strand
GATGCGATAAGGCTTTCGCCTTATAAAGACGACAAGTGAAAATACGCCGAAAATATGCCGTTTTGGGCGGGTTCGGATTATTTTCGTTTGCCTAGGTAAAGGGGATAAAAAATGGAAAAGGCAAAATTAAAGCGATCCTCGCTTCCCCGAAAGCATAGGGGAAAGAAATTACGGCTTTCAAGGTCGCTTGGCGGAAATATTGTTTTGTTGCTGTTTCTTGCAATTGTGGGCGTGTTTATGGCGCTGCCGCTTGTATATACGCTTATAACTGCGTTTAAACCCGTGGAAGAGCTGTTTATCTTTCCGCCGAGGTTTTTTGTACGCAACCCCACGGTTGATAATTTTATTCAGATGATACAGCTTACGCAGGAAATGTGGGTACCCTTCAGCCGTTATTTGTTCAACAGTCTTTTTGTGGCGTTCGGAGGTACCGCGGCATATGTGCTTATCGCCTCAATGGCGGCTTTTCCGCTGGCAAAGTACAATTCAAAGCTGCTTAAAATTTATGAAGCGGTAATTATATGGGCGATTCTCTTCCGTACCGAGGTTACAAGCATTCCGCTTTATGTTATAATTGCGAAATTCCGTATGATAGATACATATTGGGCAATTATTCTGCCGGTTATGGCGGGGTCGTTCGGCGTATTTTTAATGCGCCAGTTTATAGACGGCTTCCCCAACACCACATTGGAGGCGGCGCGTATTGACGGCGCGGGTGAAATATCTATTGTATTCCGCATAGTAATGCCGGTTGTAAAGCCGGCATGGCTTACCCTTATTGTATTTACATTCCAAAGCTTTTGGAATACCACCGGAATACAGTATATATATGAAGAAAATCTCAAAACGCTTCCTGTGGTTTTAAAGCAGATCACAACGGGCGGCATGGCGCGCGCAGGCGCGGCTTCCGCCGTTGCGCTTGTATTACTTATTCCGCCTATATTGATTTTTGTGCTGGCTCAGTCTTCGGTAGTTGAAACAATGGCTCATTCCGGTATTAAGTAGGGAGTATAGGTTATGAAAAAAATTCTGAGTATTGCTGCGGTAACGCTGATTTTGGCTTTTTTATGCGGAACGCTTGCAGTATCTGCGGCGCCCTCGTACGAAAGTTATGGGTATAACTCATGGGGCGAATCGGTACCGCAGCCCGACGGTTACTATGCCGAAAGGGAAATAACCGGTACGGATATGGGCTGCGGAACGCTTGACAATCCGCAGGATATGTTTTTTGGCGACAGCGGATCGATCTTTATTGCCGACACCGGAAACAACCGCATATTGGTGCTTGACAGCAACTGGAAATTACAAAACGAAATTTCGGCGGTTACAAACGGCGATAATTCCGAAGGTCTTAATTCGCCCGAAGGAGTGTTTTTTGACGGAACGAATATATTTGTTGCCGATACGGGCAATAAGCGCATTTTAAAGCTTGATCCTTCGGGCAGGGTGCTTGTTGAGTTTAAAAAGCCTTCCTCTTCCTCGTTTGATCAAACGGTTGACTTTAAGCCGTCAAAGGTTGTTGCGGATAAGACCGGAACGGTTTACACCTTGGTTTCGGGACTTTACAGGGGCGCTATCTTGTTTACGCCCGACGGTAAATTTGACGGATTTTTCGGCAGCAACTCCGTTTCGGTAACCGCCGAGGTGGTTCTTAACAGGTTTATATCCAAGTTTATGACCCGCGCGCAGCGCGCGAAGCAGACGCGTAATATTCCTATTGAGTTTACCAATTTTGATATTGACGGCGAGGGCTTTGTTTACACCTGCACAAGCAACAAGGTGACAAGCAGCGAAACCGGACAGCTTAAAAAGCTTAACAGCAGCGCAAAGAATATATTTGTAAACGATAAGAAAATTGCCTGGGCAAGCGGAAAGTTCGGCGATATCGAAACGGAATGGGTAAAGGGCGAGTCGATAGCAACGGATTTTATTGACGTTTCGGTTGACAGCGACGGCTTTGTTGCGGCGCTTGATTTTACAAAGGGAAGAATTTTTCAGTATGACAGCTCCTGTGAGCTAACGTTTATTTTCGGCGGAAAATCAGACGGGCAGCTCGGCACCTTTATTTCTCCTACCGCGGTTGAAAGCGCCGACGGAAGTATTTTTGTGCTTGACTCTGCCAAAAAAAGCGTTACCGTGTTTAAGCCCACCGAAATAGGCAAAACCGTTCGCAAGGCGATTTTGCTGCATAACGAGGGAAGATACTCTGACGCAGCCGAATACTGGAACAGCGTTATAGCAAACAACTCGAATTTTGAAATTGCGTATTTGGGCCTCGGTAAGGCATACTACCAAATGAAAGACTATAAAAAGTCTATGCATTATTTTGAGCTTGCAAACGATAATGTGGGACGTTCGCAGGCGTTTGAGGAATACCGCAGTATATGGCTTAATAAAAACCTTCCGTATATATTCGCCCTGATAGCGGTGATTGTCGCGGCGGCGGTGGCAAGGCATATTTTTAAGAAAAAGCACCCAAAAGCTTCTGACAGCGGCGGAAAATTAAAAAATATTTTAAAGCTTCTTGTTCATCCGTTTAAAATTGCCGAGGAAATGAAACAGAATAAGGCTTATTCGTTTGCGGCGGCGTTCGGTATTGTGTTTTTGTTTTTTACAGCCAACTTAGCGGTTTATCAGTTCACCGGACGTAACTTTAACATCAACAAACCGGATACGATCAACGTGTTTCTTATATCGCTGAGTACCCTGCTGCCGTTTATTCTTTTTGTTGCAGCCAACTGGAGCGTTACAACGCTTTTAGAGGGCAAGGGCAATTTCGGGCAGGTGTTCTGCTTTACGGCTTATTCTCTTTTGCCGTATACAATAGGGCTGTGGCTTTCGATACCGCTGTCTTATATGCTGAGCTATGATGAGTCGGCATTGATGAACGGCGTTACGGTGTTATCTGTTTTATGGAGCCTGCTTGTTTTGGTTTCGGTGCTTATGGCGATACATCAGTACACGCTTAAAAAGGTAATTGCGGCGATATTGCTTACGGTTTTCGGAATGCTTGTTATGGCGTTTCTGATTCTTATGCTATACAGCCTGGTACAGCAAATTTATGTTTTTGCCTACACGGTATTTTCCGAAATTAAGTTCAGACTTTAAAAAGGAGGAATTTTAATGAACAAACGTATATGCGCCGCTTTGTCGGCGGTGGTGTTCTTATGCTCCTCCCTTTGTTTAACGGCAGGCGCCGAAAACGGCGGCGAAGCCGTAACCGAGCCGCGGAACGGAATGACGGCGATAGCTGAGAACAGTAATTACATAATGCTTGCCGATATGCAGACGGCGCGGTTCGAGCTTTACGACCGCCTGTCGGATCGGTATATTGCAAGCAATCTTACAAGGGAACAAACCGCTGCTGACGAAATTGCCAAGGCAAAATTCAAAAGGGCGCTTGAATCGCAGATAATAATAACATACCGCGATACCTCTCTTAAACAGGAAATAACGCTCGGAAGCGGAACGCTGAAAAGCGGAAGCGAAATTAAAACCGTTAAAGCCGAAAACGGGTTTAACGCGGAATACACATTTACGGATATAGGCATAAGCCTTACCGCCGAATACCGTATTGACGGCGATGGGCTTACCGCGACCGTTCGCGGCAGCAGCGTAAAGGAAACCGACAAGGACAGGTATTTGCTTGTTTCAGCCGAGATACTGCCGTATTTCGGGGCGGCGGGAGCAGATGAAAACGGATATATTTTTGTTCCCGACGGGTGCGGAGCGCTTATATACTACAACAACGGCAAAACCGAAACAGAGCAGTACAGCCAGCCGGTTTACGGAAACGACGCCGCACAAATGCGCGAAACCGCCCCGATAACGGAGGAAACCGTAAGACTGCCCGTGTTCGGAATGAAAACGGGAAATTCGGCGTTTCTTGCCGTAATAGAAAGCGGAGCGGCAAGCTCCGAAATAAATGCAAATGTTTCGGGGGTGCTTAATTCTTACAATTCGGTATGCGGAAGCTATGTTTTCAGAAATTCAGACCTTTATTCGTTCGGAAACAGCAGCTCCGCAACGACCTATCGTATGTATCAGGAAAAAATAGACACAGACTCTTATTATTCGGTCAGATACCTTACGGTTACGGAAGAGCCGTTCGATTATAACGCAATGGCGCACACATACCGGAAGTATCTTGAAACAAAGCTCGGAAAGAACGCGAAGGGCAAAGAAAACGGGCTGTTTCTTGAAATCTACGGCGCCGTTCAAACCCAAAAAACCTTTTTGGGTCTGCCGTACCGCGCGGTAACGCCGCTTACGACTTACAGCGAGGTTATCGGCATAAACGACGGGCTTAAAGACCTCGGTGCGGATGAAATTATTATACAGTATAAAAATTGGGAAAGCGGAAATATCCGCAGTAAGGTACCCGACAAGGTCAGAAGCGCCAAAAAGCTCGGCGGCAGCGGCGGGCTTAAAACAATGCTTAAAAAGCTTAAGGCCTCCGGCACGGATATTTACCTTGATCTTGATTTTACGCATTACACATACAGCGGCTACGGGTACAGCACCAGATTTAACAGCGCAACCCTGCTTTCAAAAACCACGGCTATTCAGAAAAAATTTCTGCTGAGTACGCTTTATGAGGACGAGGACGCGCCGTGGAGTTATCTTTTAAACCTTAAGTCGTTTAAAAAAGCTGTGAATAAGTATTGTAATTCGGCAAAAAAGCTTGAAGCCAATTTTTCGCTTTCAAGCCTCGGCAGCGACATATATACGGACTATTTCAGCAATGACTCAAGCAGAAATATTACCGAAAAATATTTTACCGACGCGGCAAAGGCATTTTCAAACGGCAAAGGGCTTATAACCTCGGGCGGAAATGCGTATATGCTTCCGTTTGTTGATTTTATAAGCTCGGCGCCCGTAACAAGCAGCGGCTTTGATATTGAAGATGAAACCGTACCGTTTTATCAGCTGTGCCTTTCGGGAATAAAGGGTATGTCAACTCCTCCGATCAATCAGGACGGAAATCCGGAAAAGGCGTTTTTAAAGGCGGTTGAAACGGGAATAAGCCCAGGATATTTACTTATAAAAAGCGGTTCATATATCCTTAAAAATACCGCTTACAATAATCTTTACGGAACCACCTTCGACGGGTGGAAGGAGTCCGCGGCAAGTCACCTGCTAAAGTGGAAGGAAATAAGGGATAAGCTTGGAAACGGTAAAATACGGGCGCACAAAAATATAAACGCAAACGTTACCTACACGCTTTATGAAAACGGTGCGGCTGTTATTGTTAATTACGGCGACAGTGTATACACAGATGAAAACGGCAATGTTACAGACGCCGTATCCTATACGGTTTTTGGGGGTGACCGCTGATAATGAAGGCATTTTTTCTCGGTAAAAACAAAACCTTAAGCTATGAGGGGCGCCGCAGACTGCGCGGTTACCTTTTTATAAGCCCGTGGCTTATAGGGTTGCTTTTAATGTTTTTAATTCCTTTAGTGCAGTCCGTTTTGTACTCCGTTTCGGATCTTGAGTTCCTTTCAGGCTCCATAAAGCTTAATTTTATCGGCTTTTCAAAGTATGTTAAGGTATTCACCGAGGACGGAAAGGCGTTAAAGCTATTGTTTTCGTCGCTTGGGGGCATACTGCTCGATACGGTTTATATTACGGTTTTCAGCCTGTTTATAGCCGTTGTGTTATCGCAGGAGTTCAGGGGCAGAATGCTAGCGCGCGCGGTGTTCTTTATGCCTGTTATCGTTACAAGCGGCGTTATAATTTCAATAATTCGGGGAGATTCGGTATCCTCTCAGATGTTTTCGGGCGACCGTTCCTCCGCAATGCTTAAATCCGTTGAGCTTTCGGATATTTTGCTTAAGGCAGGGTATTCAAGCGAAATGGTAGGTATGCTTACGGGGCTTATTGATAATCTGTTTGACCTGGTATGGAAATCGGGGGTTCAGATTTTGCTTGTGCTTGCGGGGCTTCAGGGAATATCGCCGGCGCTGTATGAAAGCTCGTCAATGGACGGCGCGACCGGCTGGGAGGTCTTTTGGTTTATAACGCTCCCTATGATTACGCCGATACTGCTGCTTACAACGGTTTATACAATAATCGATGGGCTTTCGGATTATTCCAATCAGTATCAAAAGCTTGCGTTGTCTTATGCACAGCAGTTTGATTACAGTTACAGCTCGGTTTTGGTTTGTTTGTATTTTGCCGCCACAATGCTGCTGCTCGGCATAGTGTTTCTTGTGGCAAAGCGCTGCTTTGACGATGCGCTTTAAGGGGGTGTGACGCTGTGAATAAGATTAAAAAGGTCACTTTAAACCGAAGCAGACTTCTTACAGGCACATATAAAACGGTTTGGAGCATAGTGCGCGCGGTTTTGCTTATCGGACTGTCGTTCATAATATTATATCCGCTTATCTATATGGTAAGCATTGCATTCAGACCGCTTGACGAATTGTTTGACCCCTCGGTTGTTTGGATACCGAAGCATCTTACCCTTAAAAACATAAAATTTGCTATGGAAAAAATGAATATGCTAAAGCCGGTCGGAACGGAAAACTCGCTTTTCAATTCGGTTGTTGTAAATCTGCTTTCGGCACTGCTCCAAGTGGCATCTACCGCGTTTGTGGGTTACGGATTTGCACGTTTTGAATTTAAGCTGAGAGGTTTTTTATTCGGCGTTGTTATATTTACAATGGTGGTGCCGGTAAACAGCATAATAATTCCTCTTTTTCTGAATTACAGAAATTTGCATTTGCTTGATTCATATTTTGCCTTTTATATTCCGGCAATATTGGGTCAGGGAATACGGTCGGGATTGTTTATTTTCATATTCAGGCAGTTTTTCAAGGGTATGCCGAAGGAATTTGAGGACGCGGCGTCTGTTGACGGCTGCGGAGGGCTGAGAACGTTTTTGCAGATATTTGTTCCTAATGCGGGACCCGCCTTTCTGACCTCGTTTTTGTTTTCAATCGTATGGTATTGGAACGATTATTACTATTCTTCAATGTTCTTCCCCACAAAGCAGACAGTTTCACTGGCTCTGGCGGGGCTGAGAAATCTCTTATCAACCGACGCTACCGTCGGACGCGACCCGTATCAGCTTTTAATTTCTCTTCAGGCGGGAAGCTTTTTGGTTTGCATACCGCTGCTGCTTATGTATATGTTTTTGCAGCGCTATTTTGTTCAGAGTATAGAACGCACCGGCATTGTCGGTTAATAATTTTAAATTGTAAAGGAGAACGGAAAAATGAAAAATTTAAAAAGAACATTGTCATTGCTTCTTGCGGGCGTTATGCTTACGGCGGCTGCCGGCTGCGGCGGCGAAAAGGGCGGTACCGAATCGGGCGGCGACGGTAAGGTCTATTCCACAAGCGAGCTTTTGCCGGAAATAAACGCAAAGGGTACAAAGGTTACGGTGCTTACGCATTGGTCAAAGGACGAGGTAAAAAACCAGCAGTTTAACGCAAACCTTAAAACTCAGTACGGTGTTGACGTTGAGTATATCACCGTTGACTGGAACGATCTGGGTACAAGGCTTACCTCGATGGTGCTCAGCAATATGGCGCCCGATATATATATCGGCAGATATAAGGATTACCCGTTAATAGCCACGAAAAATCTTGTTCAGCCGCTTGACGGTATTATCGATTTCGGCAATCCCCTGTTTGATTACACCAAGGATTCACAGTCTACGGTGCAGTCGGGCGGTAAAAACTATGCGGTAACCTCGCCCGACCGTGTGGGCTGGATCGTTTGGTACAATGAAAAAATGTTTTCCGAAGCAGGGCTTGATACCCCAAGAGAACTTTATTGGAATAATAACTGGAACTGGGATACATTCCTTAACGCCGCAAAGGAACTTACCGATTCTAAAAACGGGGTTTACGGCGTAGGCGCTACCGGAAACTACTTTACAATGACTACCGGCGAGCATTTCCTTAAATATGATTCAAAAACAGGCAAGCTTGAAAACAATTTGCGTAGCCCCATGATATCAAAGGTAATGAACTTCTGGGGAGATCTTGCACAGAAATATAAGGTTTTAAGCCCCGATACCGAGGGAATACAGGCGTTTACGCAGGGCAAGCTTGCAATGCTTATGGACGGCGACTGGCTTGAGGAATCACAGCTGCTTGAGCAGTCTAAGAGAAACGACGTTAACTTTGTTCCGGTACCCAAATGCCCCGATGCAGACAAATATTACGTTCAGATGGATTACGATCCGCTTTTCTCAATCCCCGTAGGCGCCAAAAACACCGAGGGAGCAAAAGCGTATATTATGTATCAGCTCTTTAACCGCGCCGCACTGGTTAAGAAGAACGAAAACAAAGAAATGGCGAAGAAATACGACACCAATATTCAGCGCCGCGTATCCGTTCTCGGCAACGACGACGATGACCTTAAAATGCAGGCAAGCTATACCGATCTTACTCCCGCGCATATAGTTGATAATCTGCCGGATTTCACAAGCATTGTATCAACTATGCAGGATGAGGTCCGTTCAAAGGGAACCTCGTGGGAAACGCTTGTTGAAAAGAATTATGCCGCTTTGCAGGCATATGTTGACGAATATAATAATGGGCTTTCTTAAATATTTGCCCGTTATACCGAAAGTGAGGTTACCGCAATGACCGGGCGTTTTTTAAAGCTTATTGCCGGAATAATGGTTTTATCCTTAATAGCCGGCTGCTCGAAGTCTGCAAACAACAGCAAAGGCAATGCTGAAATCCAAATCAATACAGTAGGCGGGTTAAATACAGCCGCCGTAGACGCTACCTCATTGATTAAGACGGCGCCGTCGGTTTCAACGGAAATTCTTAAAAATCCCGGCAAAGGGTGGTTTATTTACGGCGACGGTGAAAACAATCTTACCCCGTTCAGCAGTCAGCCGCTTGCATGGCAATATGCTTCCGTAGGCTATTGCAGATATGACTGGGCAGCGCTTGAACCCGAAGAAGGCAAATACGATTGGTCGTATATCGACAGCGCAATTGAGTTTTGTAAGAATAACGGCGCAAGATTCGCGTTCGGTGTTATGAGTATTAACCCGACAGGCAAAAAGGAATATGTAACGCCGAAGTGGGTGTATGACGCGGGCGCAAAGAGCTACAAAAGCGGCGTTTCAAACTCGCTTTCCGATTCGCCGGAAAAAAGCGTGCAGTATGTTCCGGATTTTTCCGACCCGATCTATATTGAAAAGCTTCAGAACTTTGCAAACGCTCTTGCCACCCGCTACGGCGGCAATAAGGATATAGAGTTTATCGATATCCGCTGTTACGGTTCGTGGGGCGAAAACAATATGTTTGATATTGACGCTTATTATAAGGACCGCCCCGATACAGGCGTTGACGGCGAGGTTATGTGGCGCTGCTGGGAAACCTACATCAACGCTTTTAAGAACACCGACACACAGCTTATGGTAGCATACAGCCTTAGTGACAATGCCTGCAAGGAATACTACGAAAAGGCAATTGAAGCGGGCGTCGGCGTAAGGTATGACGGACTTTGCCACTGGACCTCAAGCGGAACGGGAACTTCTAATATATGGGCTGACGGTAAAACACCGGCGGCGCTGGAATTTGCGGCGTCATACGGATATATAAAGAACAAGGGCTCGTGGGACGCAGGGCTGTTTGAAGAAACGGTTACAACCACAAGAACAAGTTATTACCCCCTCGGAGGCGCATATACAAACGACGCCACGGGTTTTGTGACCGATAATAAGGAGCTTATAGAGTCTATGAGCAACCGTATAGGCTATCATTTCACTCTTAACGAGGCAATGGTTTCGCCCAAACTCGGTCAGGGCGATAACGACGTTCTTATTATGCGGTGGACTAACAGCGGCAACGCGCCCGCGTTTAAAAAGCTTTATGCCGCGGCGGCGCTTGTGGACGAAAAAGGAAAAATTGTCGATATATGTTGGCTTGACGGCGTTGATATGTCAAGGGTGACCCCGTCAATGGATAACAAAACCGAATACAAATCGGTAACGTTGGCAAGTCCGCTTAAATTTTCAAAGCATAAGGCGGGGAAATATAAACTCGCGATAGGGCTGTTCACATCAAAGGATTTGAAAAATCCCGACGTTAAAATCGGAAACAAAAATCAAACCGATAACTGGTATACTGCGTATGACCCGGACGCCGTAAGCTTGGAAAGCATAAATTACGCCGCATTTTGCAATGTCAGTGCGTCAACGCAGTTCAGCGATAAATTTGCGGCAAAAAACGCCGCCGATATGGACTATACAAGCGCGTGGTCTTCCGCTGTTACGGCAGAGCCGCAGGATGTGACCTTTGATTTGGGAAGCATAAGAGAGGTGAGCACGGTAGAGCTTTATTGGGGCTCAAACTATGCTAAACAATACCGCGTAACGCTGTCTGAGGACGGTAAGGAGTATAAAGAAGTATACGCCACATCCTCGGCGGACGGCGGCAAGGATTACATAGGCTTTGAAAAACAAAAGGCGCGTTATATTAAGCTTACGCTCGAAAGCGCCGACCAGGCGGGTGATACCTCGGCGGGCTTTGAGGCAAAGCAGGGCGTAAATATTTTAAGGAACGGCGATTTTGAAAACGGACTTAACAGCTGGACCATGAATGAGTGTTCGGCGGAAATATCAGGCGACGCGCACGGCGGCTCCTCGTCCGCAAGGGTTGCGGCGAGAACCTCGGATAACGGTTGCCTCAGGCAGTCGATAGCCGCAAGACTTAATCAGACCGGAACCGGCAAATATGAAATTTCCGGTTGGTTTAAGGCAAAGCAGAACGCACTTGCAACCATAAGTATGCACATTAAAGGCAAGGAAGATTGGGGCAACGATTATTTCATTGAACTGGGAGAGTTGAAAGCGGGCGAATGGACCAAGCTTTCTGCCGTGATTGACGTTCAGTGGAAGGGCAAGGCGGATTATGCCTATATAAATGCTCCGGATACTATGCTTTCGTCGATTGAAACGCTGGTAGATGACCTTGAAATGAAAAAAATTGAGCCTGTAACCGGAGAAATCGAATATACTCCGGTTACCGAGGGAAGCTATACTCTTCTTGAAACCTTCGTTTACTGATTTTGCATTTAAAGAGGTGAAATAATGAAAAAGGGAATTGCAGCCGCTGCGTCTGTTTTGGCGCTGTCGATTGTTGCGGCATCAGCCGCGGTATACGCGCCGAAGGAACTTTCAACGGAAACCGATGCCGACTGGGGATATGACGTGCCGTTACTGTTCGGAGATGCTGACGGCGACAACTTAGTTAATATCCGCGACCTTGTCAGGCTGAAAAAATATCTCTCCGACACAGACGGCAACTCGGTACAAATTAATTTCAGTGCATGCGATTATAACGGCGACGGTCAAATTGACAGTACGGATCTCGGCGCTATGAGGCGTCAGCTTTTAACCGCGAAAACAAATTGGCTGCTTGAAAACAGCGTAGGAGCACCCGACTGGGAAACGGTGGACGAAAGTTCTTTGGTAACGCTTAAAGCCGAAAGCTCAACAGAGCTTTTGAAAAATCCCGGCAAGGGATGGTTTGTCTACGGCAGCGGAACCGATAAAGAAAAACCGTTTACCGAAAATCAGGCTGCGGCTTGGGATTACGCCTCGGTCGGCTATATACGTTACAGGTGGAGCGATATAGAGCCGGAGGAGGGAAAGTTTGATTGGGATTATATTGATAACGCCATAAAGGAATGTAAAAAGCACAACGCGCGGTTTGCGTTCGGAATAATGAGCGCCGACCCTATGTCAACTGACGAATATGTTACTCCCAAATGGGTGTTTGACGCAGGCGCGGAATTTTATTACAGCGAGGTTAATAACTCGATCAACGGAACCTCCGGCGCAAAACAGTATGTTCCGAATTTCGGCGACAGCGTATACATAGATAAACTTGAAAACTTAGCCTGCGCGCTTGCCGCCCGCTACGGCGGCAGCTCGGATATTGAATTTATTGATATTCGCTGCTACGGCTCATGGGGCGAAAATAATTTTTACGATATAAAAGAACTGTATAAGGAGCAGGATGACACCGGAGTAAACGGTGAGGATATGTGGAACTGCTGGCAAACCTATATAAACGCTTTTGAAAACACAGGGACAAGGCTTATAGTGGCATACAGCCTGAAAAACAACGCCTTAAAAGAGGTTTTTGAAAGAGCAATTTCCGCCGGAGTGGGGCTTAGAAACGACGGTGCGTTTCATTGGAACGGCAGCAACTACGGAGCAACCAATCTTTGGGCTGCGGGAAGGACTCCCGCCGTTATGGAATTTGCCGCCTCTTACGGTATTTTAAAGGACAAAGGCTGCTGGGATACAGCCAAATTTCTTGAAACCGTATCGGCAACAAAAACAAGCTACTATCCGTTAGGGGGCGCATGGGAAACCGACGCCGAAGCATTTATCACCGATCAAAAATCCGCTATTGAGGAAATGACGAATAAAATCGGCTATCATTTCACTCTTACCGAGGCAAAGGTATCAAAAACAATAGGCAGCGGTAACGAAAACGTGTTGATTATGAATTGGGTCAACAGCGGCAACGCACCCATCTTTATAAAATCGCATTTGGCGGCGGCACTGCTCGATAAAAACGGTAACGCGGTTGAAATTTGCCGGCTTGACGGCGTTGATATGTCGCTCATTGCCCCGCAGTCGGATGTCGGCACGGTCACCGTTAAAAGTCCTCTTAGGTTTTATAACAGTCCGAGCGCGGGTTATCGGCTGGCAATCGGCTTGTTTACATCAAAAAACCGCTCCGAACCCGATATAAGGCTTGGAAACGCAAATCGCACCGAGAGCGGCTGGTATGTGTTATCAGAACCGTAATATTCTCTAAAAAGGAGGAGTAATGATGAAACGAATTATATCGGTTTTAGTTGCCTGTGCCTGCCTGTTAGCAACGATTCCGTTTGCCTTTTCCGCTATGGCGGACGATATTCCGCCAAAGGCTTTAAGCGGCGAAAAGTCCCTGTGTGTTTACGATTTTGTTCACGGCTGGGATACGGTTAAGCTGGATATTAAAAACCTGATGGGAACGGCAGTACCTGCGGGACGTAAGGTAAAACTTAATGTTGAAATTTCATACCTTGTAGGCGCGCAGACCGAAAGAAACGACCTGCCGTTTGCGCCGAAGGTGTATATTTCAACCGACGCTCAGAATGTAAAGGAGTTTACCTTTAGCTCCGATGTTAAGGCTACAACCAAAAAATGGGTAACCTTTTCGGGCGACATAACCTGCGACCTCGGCGACACTGTCGGCAATAAAATTGAATGGGCGTATATTACGCTTTTTGCGCCCGGCGAAACTGATATTTCGGTTTATGTTGACGACATAAAGGTAAGCGGAGAAAACGGAGTTTTGCTTGAGCAGGGCTTTGAGGATTTCGACGAAAGCGCAACTGTTGAGGATTTAAAAACCTGCGGCTTGCAGACCCAGTGGGGCGGCGGAGAAAACGAATGCCGCTATAAAATCACAGCGGTTAAAAAGGAGGACGAAAAAGCCCCCCAGCTTGCCAGAACGGGCGAAAAATCTCTGTGCGTTTACGATTTTGTTCACGGCTGGGATACGGTTAAGCTGGATATTAAAAACCTGATGGGAACGGCAGTACCTGCGGGACGTAAGGTAAAACTTAATGTTGAAATTTCATACCTTGTAGGCGCGCAGACCGAAAGAAACGACCTGCCGTTTGCGCCGAAGGTGTATATTTCAACCGACGCTCAGAATGTAAAGGAGTTTACCTTTAGCTCCGATGTTAAGGCTACAACCAAAAAATGGGTAACCTTTTCGGGCGACATAACCTGCGACCTCGGCGACACTGTCGGCAATAAAATTGAATGGGCGTATATTACGCTTTTTGCGCCCGGCGAAACTGATATTTCGGTTTATGTTGACGACATAAAGGTAAGCGGAGAAAACGGAGTTTTGCTTGAGCAGGGCTTTGAGGATTTCGACGAAAGCGCAACTGTTGAGGATTTAAAAACCTGCGGCTTGCAGACCCAGTGGGGCGGCGGACCCGATACGGAATGTTCGTTCAAAATTATATCAATTAAAAAGTCGGAGAACCCGGACGACGGCAAGGACGATAAGCCCGACGATGACGGTGATGCCGACGAGCCCGAGCAAACGCCGTCGATAGTTCACGGCGGAACAAAGGCGCTTCTTGTGTATGACCTTGTTCATTCGTGGGATACCGCGAAAATCGAAATGAAAAAACTTCAGGGAATTGATATTTCGGCGAACAAAACCGTAACGCTGCATATTGAAATTTCCTATTTGCTCAAGTCCGATAAGGTGATAAAAAATCATCCTATGTCGCCAAAGGCTGTTTTTTCGGCAGATGAAGAAACAAGCAGGGAGTATGAGTTTTCTTCGGGCGAACAGGTAATGGCGTCTACGGGCAGGTGGGCGACCTTTAAGGGCGACCTTGTATGCGATTTGAGCGCGCTTTCGGGAGATACCGTTAAATGGGCGTATGTTTCAATGTTCAACGTAAATTCAACCGATATCGATGTTTATGTTGACGATATAAGCATTGAATGGGACGGAAAGGTTATAGCGCAGCAGGATTTTGAGGCTCTCAAGCCGAGCGCAACCGTTGAACTGCTGAAATCAAACGGTATCCAGACCCAGTGGAGCGGCGGACCCGAGAGCGAATGCTCGCTTAAAATAGTTTCAACCGAAAAGGAGATAATAATTCCGCCCGACTCGGCTACCGGTTGGAAAGGCGATGTATGCAAAGGAACAAAGGCGCTGCGTATTTACGACCGTGTTGAGGAATATGTTTCTCCTATGTTTGACATCAGAAGAAGCGGTCTTGTCGGATATAAGGTAAAAGCCGGTGATGTTTTTGAATTTGACGTAAGCGCCGCCTATAAGCTCGGCGCGGGCGCTAAGGCGGAGGAGTCGCTTTATCCGATAATTCAGATAAATTATAAAAACGGTATAAACCAGCAGTTCTGGTCAACAACCACCGCCGGAGTCAAGGTTTCTTCGGAAAGCGGCTGGAGCGTTTATTCCGGCAAAATCAGCTGCGATTTTACAGATTCAAAATGGCAGACAAAGGGTTCCTCCTCTGTTCCCGAAGGCTCCGAAATAGAACGGGTAATTCTGAAAGTATGCGGGGGTACCTTTGAAAGCGGAACCGAAGATATTTATATTGATGAATTAAGCGTTTTGTATAAGGGCGCACAGATGTGTCCTTACGGCAGCTTTGAAATGCTTGCCGATTCTCAAATAAACACTGCCGGATTTTTCTTTGAATACGGCGGTATAGGTAAAATGGCTATTGTTGAGGGCAAAGGAGCTGCGGCGTCGGACCGTGACGGCAGCAAATTCCGCCTTTTAAGCGATAATACGGATATTGACTCTGTTCCCCGCACCGATACCGTGAACAATAACGCGGCAAACGGTTCACAGAGTAAGGACAACAGCAAAAACAATCAGCAAGACAGCGATGTTAAGCCCGCGGAGAAAACCGACGGCGGCATACCCGCAGTGCTGATAATTTCTATTGCGGCAGTAATCGTTGCCGCGGCAGCGGTTATCGTGATAATATCCGTAAAAAAGGCAAACAAAAAGCGTTCCGGGAGTCCTGAACAGTAAAAATCCCTTTCGGCAAAAAACAAATAAGCCGTTAATAAACGGCAGAATGGAGCATGTTATGAAAAAGTTATTATCCTTGTTTTTGGCACTGATACTGACCTTTGCCTGTTTTTCTGCAATGCTCGGCGTTTCGGCGGAGCTTGAGGAGGGCGCGCCGTTCACCGCGTATGACGGAAAATACGCCCTGAAGATTGAACAGTATTCGGATGATATTAAGGAAACCGCGAGTCCCAAGGTCAATCTGACGGGACTTAACGGACTTAAATATCCCGACGGTAAGTTTGAAATTTTTGTTTCGGTAACATACAGGCTGGGCGGAGATAATTTAAGCGACAGCGGAATAAAGCCGTCACTCAAATTGTTCTATAATTCCGGCTGGTGGGCAGATTCGTATGAACTGCCGGTTACATCAACGGTAACTTCCGGTGAATGGACTACAATGTCTGCCACTATTGACGCTACCGAAACCGTAGGACATGAGAGTTATGATGACGGTGACGGATATGAGGATATTGCGGACAGATTAACCGGAAATGACTCTCTTTATTCCGCGGCGCTGATATTGCACAGCGCAAACGGACGTCAATTACAATCCGATTTGTATGTTGATTCGGTAATAGTGAAAACCGGCGATGTGACTGTCAACGAAAGCTTTGAAAGCGGAGATGCAGGCTCGGTTGGTTGGGAAAAAGAGATAAAGGGTGTGAAGTCGGTAGTGCTTTTAGGTGAAAAAGAAGCGAAAAAATCGACTGATTTCCCGGCGTATAAGGGTGAATTTGCTCTTAAAATCGGCAAATATACCGATGAACAAAATACAAAAAATACGGTAAAGCTGAATCTTTCCGATCTTTCAAATGTTAAATACCCCGACGGAAGCTATAAATTCTTTATATCCGCCACATACAGGCTGGGCGGCGAAAATTTAAGCGACAACGGAATAAAACCGATACTAAGACTGTTTTACAACGAAGAATATCACTGTAAGGACTATACGCTGAGTGAAACGGCAACCGTCACCTCGGACAAATGGACGACTGTTTCCGGCGTTGTTGACGCAAGCGAAATAAAATCATTAGATGAGGATGATTCGCTTTATGCGGCGGCGCTGCTGTTCCACGGCGTAGGCAGCCGAGAAGTGCTTTCGGATTTATATATTGATGAGGTAAAGGTTGAGCAGGTTTTAGAGGACGGTACGCACAATGCGGTTGTCAATGAGGGCTTTGAGGGACTTTACGATTCGTCCGTAACCTTTGTTAAAAACAAAATTGAGGGCGATAACGGATTTAAAGCCGCAATCGATTTTGTAAGACTCGGAGAGGCAGCCGATAATATAAGTGCCGTATCCGCCGACGCGCAAACCGTATATGAGGGAAACAGAGCGCTGCGGATTTACAGGTACGGAGATTTCTGGGACGCCGATTTATGCTATGATTTTTGGAACAGCAGTATTCATCAGAAAAACCTTGAACAGGTTGATTTTACCGTTTCGGTTGCTTACTATAACTACGGCAATAAGCCTATGAAGTTCAGCGCATGGCTTTGCTACTCCTATGACGGCGAGGTATATTGGGAAAGTTTTGAAAAGGTTCAGTTTGACGGAGAGGTGACCGCCGCAAAGGGCGACTGGGTTGAGTACACCGGAAAAATTACGGTTGCGCTTGACAGCACAAAGAAGCTGGCTGTAACCAAAATTCTGCTCGGAGAAAGCCAGACCCAAACATCCGATACAACAGGCGCCGATTATGCGATAGATAACCTTGTAATCAAGAGCAGTCTTACGGGAGAAACAGATCTTTGCGGCAGTAAGGGCGGCTTTGAGGACGACACGCTTATTACGGG
>ERZ808245.601-NODE-601-length-17420-cov-25.974374_pt1 | contig 17420 bp, 10 predicted proteins | sample MGYA00521243_ERZ808245 | MGnify/ENA primary metagenome ERZ808245 (study PRJEB31516, sample SAMN03275576) | gut metagenome | biome: mammalia-associated habitat; material: feces | host: Papio cynocephalus | place: Kenya | collected 2012-07-07 ... | reverse complement strand
CTTTTGTCTATCTTTCCTTCCCTTTTACTTGTCAAACATCTTCCGCCGCGCTCTCATGCGACGGTGAATATGAATATATCAGTATTTATTTTTTATGTCAACAATTTTTAAAACTTTTTTTGATTTTTTTTAATTTTAAGTGGAATGAATTTCAAATTTATAGAAGATTTTTCATTCATGAACATAATCAAAGTGAAAATATAGCAATCCGTTACTAAAAACGATTATTTTTTATTAAAGATATGATACTTTTTAAAAAAAATTAAAAAAAATACTTGCAATAATCACTGAAATAATATTTAATAGTTTTAGTGAATGATTTTTGATAATTTCAATATTATGAAAAAATTATTATGTAGTTAAAAAAGTTTACTTAAATTTGAAAACCTATCCTGCTTTAACAATTGCAAAATAATTTTTCGAAAGTTGCAACTTTTCTTAATCATTTTTCAAACAAAAAAAAGAAAGAGAGGTTTCCTATGGAAAAAAGTTTCAAACCAATTTTTACAAAATTCGATTTAAAAGTTGAATCTCCTTATTCTAAGAAATATCAAGAAAAAATGCTTGGTATAGAATGGGCTAATCGCATAACTGTCTTCAAGCAAGTCGTTATAAAAGCTGATGGAAAACTTTTAAAAAAACGGTTGAAAGAAAATAACGAAAATTGATTTTACTAAAAAGTTTACCAGTTGTGATGTTAACTTAAATGAACTAAAAGCTGAGTTTTATAGAATTAACGTAGAAATGTTATTTTTATAATATTCCGTAAAACTCAACTTTCTGCTAAATAGCCCAAACTTCGGTTTTCTGGAAAGCAAACAAATTTGTAAAAATTTTGCGAAATAGAGACAAGTAAATTTGCATAGCACGCCAAACAAATTCAAACTAAGTGCAAGCATAACCATCTGAGCAAATTGAAAATACGCAGATTTTTTTACAGTTATAAAAAACTAAAAATTTGGGCTAAATAGTTAAAATTTAGTAGAAGTATTTTTTTGAAAATAATAAAGCTCAGACTTTCAATCTATTGCAGATTGATTTTTTTTCAAACACAACTTTTAAACTAAATATCATTTTTTAATAATTAATTTTTCTCATAACCCCTGGTACCATAATGAAGTACAAGTTCATCAGCGACGGCAACTGGACAGCCGACATCAAGGCGCCGGATACTGTTGATGACGGTTTTGGCGGCTTGAACGGTCTTGTTGATGTAAACGTTCTTGGAGCAGGCGGCGACGGTGCTGCAGCTAGCGGTCCTAAGATTAAGTTCCTTACTTGGAGCATGCTTGGGGCGCAGGCTAAGTTTGGTCTTACAGATGACACAAAAGGTCTTCAGTCTGCTGGTTTGAACCTTAAATCTTACATAAAGTTTGCAGGAGACGTTCTTCCTAGCGTTCCTGTATATGTAGAAATTGCAGTTGCTGAAAAAGACACTTTTGAAAATCTTTACAAAAAAGACAGCCTTGAATGGGGCGACGGTCTTAAAAACCTTGCAGCAGACTTGATTATGAATCCTGTAGCTTACTTCAACGGAAATGAAGCTGAAAAAACATATCTTGGACACTTCAAGTTCGGAATCAGCTCTGACTATGTAAACTGGACAACAGGCTACAAATATGCAAAACTTCCACCGCACCAGATTAACGACTGGGTTACAGTAGACAAGGAATGGGAAGCAGGATATTCAGCAGTTGGTGGATTCAACTACTTTGAGCTTGGACACAAACTCCAGCAGCTTGGACCTGTAACACTCAAAGCAGCTATCTCTCCAAACCGCAGCGCAGACCGCGCAGGCAACCAGTATGGTTTCTTTGGCTGGGTAAACGCTTCTGTAGGACCAATGGCTACAATTGACTTCCAGTACAACACAGCTCTTGGAAAAACATTCAACACAATGTTTGACGAAATCATGGAGTCAGACTTTATCCTTGGTTACAAAGGAATTTTTGGACCGGTTACAGTAAAGGCTAACGGTCTTGTAAACGTTTACGGTTCATATAAAGTAGGTAACTACAAATCTCTTTACGCTCCATCTTCATCTGATGTAGGTACTGTACAGGATAAAGTTGACAACTTTGTAGACAACATGGCAGCAAATGTTCAAGTAAACTATGCAAACGACATAATTAATGCAACAGCAGGCTATAGAATGCGCGGTGTTCAGGCTAGCATGATGTACGTAGAAGAAGGCGCAGACGACCATACAAACATCAGCGACCAGCTTGGTAACTTGAACCACATGAGAGTTTGGGCAGACGTTAATGCAAACGTAACAACAGCTTTGAACATTGGTTTGAATCCATATCTTGAAATGAATCTTAACAAGGATGCAAAACTTTCTTACAAAGATAAAGATTCTATGAAAATCTACGCAAAGCCATACTTCGCGCTCGACCTTGACGAAGCATTCTATGTTCCAGGAAAACTTGACGGATATGCAGAATTCAACTACTTCACAAAAGAAGCAGACAAAGTTTCTTCTGTAATTGGCAAAAACCAGTTCAGAATCGAAGCAGCCGGAATCAAATATTCTATGGAATTGAGCGGAGTTGTTAAGGGTATCGAAGCAATCTACTGCTACGACGACACAAATGGCGACAAGCTTTTCAACAGCGTAATTTCAACAATCACGCTCGACAAAGATTACAAAGTTCAGGCAGGTTTTGGCATAAGAACAAAGAACTCTGAATCAAAAGTAGAAATCAACAATCCGTTTGGATTCTTTGTTGGTGCTACAAAGAAACTTCCAGTTCTTGCAAAACCAACAGCATATCTTCAGTTTATGTACGCAATGGATCCATACAACGCATTTGGAGATGGTCCAACAGCATACAAACTTGACGACTACAAACTCAAGAACGGTGTTTCAAACTATGAAAACAACGCTGCAGTACGAATTGGATTGCACTGGGACCTCTAGTCTTGGGCAGTGGAGGAAAGATAACATGAAAAAAACAAATATATTTGCAGCTGTGGCTTCGCTTGCTTTGCTTGCAGGAATGTTCACTGGCTGTGTAACTGATAACCCGGATTTAGAAGCCGTAGGCAACCTCGATGGATACTATGTTCGAGGCGAGCTTTATGAAGACGGTTGGAATATAAAAGACGATTCTAATAAACTTGTGGCCGATACAGAAAAAGGTTCTGTAGGTTTTTATTATGCAAAGTTCAAGGCACTTGGTGAATCTGGACAATGGAAAATTGCTAATGGTGACTGGACTTCTCAGTTCAACCAAAAAGCTGGAAACATGACAATTGGCACTTTGCCAGAAGGTGTAAAGAACGAACAAGTAGACGATGGTAATGGCGGCCTTAATGAAAAACTTGTAGGCCTTAAAACCGGCCAGTGGTATAAAATCAATGTAATTGCTACAGCAACCGCCGTTGAAGTTTCTCTTGAAGAAAGTGAAGGCACTGCGGAAGCTGTTCCTGTGCCATATTATTTAGATGGTATGTACTTAGTTGGTGGCGTGTTTAATGTAGATGGAACTTCTGCTGATACATGGTCATTCAGTTCTGCAAACCTAATTTGGGGTGCTAACGTAGATAAAAAAACAGGTATCGTTACATATTCAAAAGATGTAAAAGCTGTTGCTGCCACAGGTGAAATGGGAATCAATGATTCTAATTGGAAAAACAACCTGAATGGCAAAGGTGTAACAGTTGCTGTTGGTGCTACAGAAGCTACTGCCCTTGATGGAGAAGCTGGCAACTTTAAGGTAGAAGGTCTTAAAGTAGGTAGTTCATATCGTGTAGAAATTACAACAACTCCAGATAAAGAAGTTTCTGTAAAGATTTTCGAATTACTTAAAGCAAATGTTAAGGTTGTTGTTAAAGGTATTTCTGATGTAGGTCAAACAGCTATTATTTCAGGCGAATTCAATAGCTGGTCAGGATGGACTACTGCTTGGGGTGGTGAGAAAAAGGTTTCTCAACTAGTTAATGCAGAAGTTGATGAAACTGGAAAAGCAGAATTTAATCTTTTTGCAGACGGAATTTCTGTAGCAGCTGGCGACAATATTTCTTATGGAGCTTGTGGTTATTGGGGTGAAGTTGTTGATGATGATATTGCAACTGCATCTGGAGAGATTAAAATCGATGGTAACAACTTCAAAATCGAATTCGTTGTTGATACTGCAGGAACTTGGGTTACGACTGTCGATTTGACTGCTGGAACTTGTGAAACAGTAAAACAATAGTTCTATTTCAATCTATTAAAACCTAGAGGTTGCTTTTTTTGAATTTGCAAATAGTAGAAAAAAGCAGCCTCTTTTTTTGCAAAATTATTTTTATAAGGAAAACTATGAAAAAAATCAGCTTATTTTTAGCTATTAGTATTTTATTCACTTTGTTCACTGGATGCCCGTCTTCCGTGGACAATGTTGAAAAAACAGATCCAGCTCCTGCCGTAAAAGAAAGTGCTTGTCCAGTATTCTCTCCAATCGGTGGGTTTTACAAGGAAAAACAGAAAGTAACAATTTCCTGCGAAGGCGCAAGCGCAATTTACTACGAAATTTTAACGCAAACTTTAGACAAAGATGGCAACTGGGATGAAGCTGCATGGCAAGAAGCGGTAAAAAAATCGAAGCCTACAGAAAGCTCCGCAAAATACACCGAGCCTATTGAACTTTCCGAGCAGTGCATAATCCGTGCCCTTGCGGTTTTTGCAGACGGCGTAAAAAAGTACGCGATGACGAGCTTCGACTTTGACCTTGACCGTTCCACAGATTTTACAGGCAACTGGACTCCTGTAAACCCTGAAAGCGAAAACTGGCAGGACCAGACGATATATTTTATTCTTACCGACCGCTTTTTTAACGGCGACAAAACAAATGACAAGGTTCATAATCTTACCGACCAGAACGGAAACGCTTACGATGAAAGCATTGTTCTGCAGGGGCAGCCGGCTTCAGGCTATAACGGCGGCGACATCGAAGGTATCCGCCAGAAACTTCAGTACATAAAAGACTTAGGCTTTACAGCGATTTGGATGACTCCCCCTGTAAAATGCCAGATTGCAGAGGCAAACTATCACGGCTACCACGGATACTGGGCAAGCGATTTTACAAAGGTTGACCCGCACATGGGAACTTTGAAACAATATCAGGATTTTGTAAAAGAAGCGCACGAAAAGGGGCTTTATGTAATTCAGGATATTGTTGTAAATCACCTTGGCGACTACCAGAAAATCCAGAAAGACGTTACCGAAGAAACAATGAAAGCCAGTGAAGGCAATATTCCACAAAGCGATTTTTACCTTGAGCCAAAATCGGTTCCTTTTAATCACCCGGAGCAGCTTCCTTGGGCTTTGAACAACATAAACGACTTGACTTTTGACGAATGGAAAAACAATTCATTCTACCATTACAACACGCCAATCAGCGACTATACAAATGCGGCAATCCAGTACGACCACACATCAAGCGACCTTGACGACATGAAAACAGAAGATCCTGTTGTCCGCAATCTTTTGCGAGGATATTTCCGCTACTGGATAGACAAGGCTGGAATCGACGGCTACCGAATCGACACAGCCTTGTACGTTGAGCCGGATTTCTTTGAAGGCTTTATAAATGACACAGACTCAAGCAACATGGGCGTCCGCGAATACGGTCTTTCAAAAGGAAAAAAAGACTTTATAAACTTTGGCGAGGCGTTTAGCCAGGACGAAAAAATTGTTGGCTCATACACAAAAAGCGCCAGCTACAACGACCGCATGGACGGAATGATTTACTTCCCGTTGCGCTATGCGATTGCCGACACAATCAGCTCTGGCGGAAAAACGGAGGCAATCAGCACAGTTCTAAAAAGCCGGTACACAAAAAATTATTACAAAAACCCGAGCCGGCTTGTGACTTTTATTGACAACCACGACATGGACCGCTGGGGACAGACAATGAAAGGCAACGATGAGCTTATGAAAGCCGCCTACAACATTATCTACACAATCCCAGGCATCCCTCAGGTTTACTACGGCTCTGAGCAGGGATTCAACGGAGAGTGCCGCGAAGGAATGTTTGCAGGCAGCTACCTTGCTCCAGGAACAACTCAATCTTCTGATAAATTTGACACAACCGGCGACTGGTACAAGTATTTTCAAAACCTTAACAAGATGAGAAAAGAAAATCCTGTATTCAGATACAACACTCTTTACGTGCTGCAGGACACAAAGGACAGCGCAGGAATTTTTGCCTACATCGTTCGCGAGCAGGACAAAAATGGAAATCTTGTTGAAAACGGTAAAAAAGCAATCTTTGTAATGAACACTGCGACCACAGACAAGGTATTGAACGCGTCCTATGCGAATATTGCAGCCGGCGACAAATTTGAGCTTGTTCCTTACGAAGGAATCTCTGTAAGTCCTGCTGGCGGAACAGAAATTGCAGACCACTTTATTGCTACAAAAGATGACAAGAAAGGCAATGTCAAGCTGATTGTTCCAGCAAACAGCACAGCAGTTTATATTCTAACAGAAGCAGGGGCTGCATCAGAATCTACAGACTGCACTATAACGGTTGATGAAGTTCCTTCTGAAAAAATCACAGGAAACACTGCGACAATAAAAGGAACGACAAACAAAGACGGAACTGTAAAAATAGTTCTTAACGGCGACTATTCTTTGGCGGAAGAAGTTACTGCCACAGCAGGTACGCAATTTACAAAAGAACTTGACATTTCCGCATATTCAAACGGAAACATCACAGTTCAGTTTATCCAGATTGTAGACGGCATAACTTGCTATTCGGATGTAAAATCGTTCACAATCGAACGGCCGTTCAAGCTTGTCGCAAAGATTTCAGATGCTGCAGGCGATGACAACGGCGTAGGAATCGCAAAAGGCAAGCTCCAAAAGCCGACAGAAGCCCAGTTTGCAAAATCATTGGATATTCAAGGAGTCGATGTCTACAGAAGCGGCAACGACATCCGCCTTGGCGTAAAGATGAGCGCGCTTTCCCGCTCTTGGAATCCGACCTCAAACCTTTTTGACCATGTTGTGTTCTATGTATTTGTTTCTGACGGTGATGATGCAGATGGTTGCAATGTGCATCCAAAGAGCAACTACGAGCTGCCTGGCGCATTTGGCAAATGGGACTATATGTTCCAATGCAACGGCTGGGGACAGGCTTATTATTCTGCAAAGAATGCGGATGCCTCAAATCTGGGAACGGCGACAACGCCAGCGCCAAACAATTCGCCTGCGGTGGATTGGGATAACCTGGATGACAATGTTACTGGAATTGAAAAATACCATGTTCTTGACTGGTCAGATTATTCTCCGGCAATCGGCTCTGAATGGGAAGATAAAACCGGAATGATTTGGTTCAACATCAGCGCGGCGGCAATGGGCTATCCAAAGGATATTGCAGGCTACAAGTTCTACATAAACACTTGGGATTTTGACATGGGCAGCCCGCGCGGAATCAAGGCAGGGGACGCAGAGCAGTACAAGTTCGGCACAGGCGAGCTTGCAGTTGACACAGTTCCTCTTGTTTGCGATGAAACTGACGAGATTATTGTTATTGAATAATTTTAAGCAATTGCATTAAACAGCCTAAACTTCGAGTTTTTAGAAAAATAAATAGAAGCGTAAGCGAATTTACAATTTGTGAAGACTTTGTGCGATTAGAACAATTAAGGTTGCGTAGCGACCCAAACCAATTCAAGCGGAGTGCGAGCACAACCGTCTGAACAAAGTGTAAATTCGCTGAAAGCATTTTTTTAAGTTATAAAAAACTCGAAGCTTGGGTTAAATAGCCAGGCTTTCAACCAATTTTTTTGCTTTTATTTGTTTTTTAATTTATAATCAAACTATGTTTTGCTTGCACAAAAAGAATAAAAGAAGAAAGAAAAAGCAAGAAAAAATAGAGATAAAGTTTCTTAAAAAAATATTTGCCCGCAGAAAACAAAATTTTGCATACTGTTCTTACCGTTCACTTGTAGAAAAAAGTGTTTTTCAAGAAAATGCAGAATTTCAAAGCGACATTTCACGATTTTATATTTGTTTGGACGATATAAAAAAACTTAAAAAAAATCTAAACCTTACAAGCGAAAATATCCAATAAGCTACAAATATAAGATTGAAAGTCAGCATAATTTTGAATTTATATTCTTTAAAAATAAGAAATATCTTTACCAAACTTAAAATATTAGTTATATTAGTGTAAATTTATTCTATTATTCTATAGTTGGAGGAATAAAATGAAAAAACTTACAAGCGTCGCTTTTGCTGCAAGCGTACTTTTGTTGCTATCTACTGGATGCTCAAAAAAATCTGGCAACGATACAACAATAAAAATTGGTGGAATCGCACCTCTCTCTGGAAGTGTTGCCGTTTATGGCGTTGAATGCAAGAATGGTATAGATCTTGCAATTGAAGAAATCAATGCTGCCGGTGGAATCAACGGAAAAACTGTCCAGTTTATTTGCGAAGATGATGAAGGTGCTCCAGACAAATCTGTTAATGCTTTTAAAAAGCTTGTCACAAAAGACAAAGTTAAAATTATTATCGGTTCGCTGACAAGTGGATGCACAAAGGCTGTAACTACTCTGGCGCAGGCAAATAAGATTGTGCAGATTGCTCCTGCAGCAACATCTCCAGATATTACTGATGCTGGTGACTTTGTATTCCGCGCATGCTTTATAGATCCATTCCAGGGAACTGTAGGCGGTAAATTCGCTTCTGAAAATCTTGGCTGCAAAAATGCTGCTGTTCTTTACGACATTCAGAACGACTATTCTGTAGGTCTTTATGAAAACTTTAAAAAATCTTTTGAAGCTAATGGCGGTAAAATCGTTTCTGCTGAATCTTACGCAACAAACGACAAAGACTTCAATGCTCAAATAACAAAGATTAAGAATGCAAATCCTGATGTTGTTTATCTTCCTGACTATTATGGAACTGTTGCTCTTATTGCAAAGCAGATTCGCGCACAGGGAATAAACTGCCCTCTTGTTGGTGCTGATGGATGGGACGGTCTTATTGATGAAGCTGGCGATGAAGTTCTTAACGGATTCTATTCAAACCACTATGCAGCAGATTCTACAGAACCAGCTGTGAAAAACTTTGTTGCAGCTTTTAATAAAAAATATGGCAAAAATCCAAACTCATTTGCAGCTCTTGGCTACGATTCAGTTTACATGCTTAAAGATGCGATTGTTGCGGCAGGAAGCGCAGATCCTGCAGCTGTAAAAGACGCTCTTAAAAAAACTAATGGCGATTACGTTACTGGTCATCTTACTTTTGATGAAAAACGCAATCCTGTAAAGTCTGCTGTTATGCTTGAGCTTGTAAAAGCCGCTGACGGAAGTCTTACAACTGCTTACAAAGCTACTGTAAATCCATAAGTTTAGTATTTGTAGTTTTACAAAGTCCTGCGAGATTGATTTTCGCAGGACTTTTTTTTGTATTTTGCGTACTTCACGTACTTTGCGTATTATTGAAGAAGATTGCTTATCTCATTATAATAAAAAAATGTTTCGTTTATACGTAGAAAGAAAGCCTGGTTTTAGAAACGAGGCCGAAAGTTATTTTTCACAGATTAAAGACTTTTTGGGAGTAGCAGGACTTACTGGAGTACGCTACCTTAACCGCTATGATGTTGAAAATGTTGGAGAAGCAGTTGGAAAAGCCGCTGCTATAAAGATTTTCAGTGAACCGCAAAGCGATTTTGTTTATTACGACAATATTGAAATTCCTCAAGATTCAAATGTAATTGTTTGGGAATATCTTCCTGGTCAATATGACCAAAGGGCTGACAGCGCTCAGCAGTGCCTTTCGCTTTTAAGAGCAGGAATGGCTTCTTCTGTAAATGTTGGCACAGAACCGCCGCGTGTTCGCTGCGCAAAGCTTGTTATTCTTAGCGGAAATATTTCTGTAGATGAATTAAAAAAAATCGAAAACTATTTAATAAATCCTGTTGATTCTTGCCTTACCGACGATTCTATGCCTCAAACTCTTGAAATCAAGGCGGAAGAACCAGATGATATTCCTTTTGTTGACAATTTTATAAAGTTTAATGATTCTGAACTTAATTCTTACCGCGAAAAAATGGGTCTTGCTATGGATCTTGCCGATATAAAGTTCTTGCAGTCTTATTTTATAAAAGAAAATCGCAATCCAACCGAAACGGAAATCCGCGTTCTTGATACATATTGGTCAGACCACTGCCGCCACACAACTTTTTTAACAGAATTAAAGGAAATCAAAATAGAAGACGGTCCTTATTCTTCTTTGTTTAAAAAATCGCTTGAAAATTATACTCAAATGAGAACGGACGTTTACGCATCTAGAACAGACAAGCCTGTCTGCCTTATGGATATGGCTGTTATCGGCATGAAGTATCTTAAAAAGCACGGCAAGCTTGAAGATATGGAAGTAAGCGAAGAAAACAATGCCTGCTCTGTTTATATTGACGTCCACTACACCCGCGACAAAAACGGAAATCCTTGCGATTCTACAGAACGATGGCTGATGATGTTTAAAAACGAAACTCACAACCACCCGACAGAAATTGAACCTTTTGGTGGAGCTGCAACCTGTATTGGCGGGGCAATTCGCGACCCTCTTTCTGGCCGTTCATGGGTTTACCAGTCAATGCGCGTTACTGGGGCTTCTGACCCTACCGTTCCTCTTAGCGAAACAATGAAAGGCAAGCTTCCGCAAATAAAAATCTGCCGCGAAGCTGCGCAGGGTTTTGCCTCTTACGGGAACCAAATAGGCCTGACAACTGGGCAGGTTACTGAACTTTATCATCCTGGCTATGTTGCAAAGAGAATGGAGCTGGGAGCCGTAATTGCAGCCGCTCCGGAAAATACTGTAATGCGCGAACGGCCAGAAGCGGGCGATGTTGTAATTCTTCTTGGTGGCGGAACTGGCCGCGACGGCATAGGCGGTGCTACAGGCTCTTCTAAAATTCATACTGAAAAATCTGTTACAAACGCTGCAGCCGAAGTTCAAAAAGGCAACGCCGTTGAAGAGCGAAAAATCCAGCGTCTTTTTAGGAACAAAGAAGTTAGCCTTATGATTCGCAGGTGCAACGACTTTGGCGCAGGCGGCGTTTCAGTCGCAATCGGGGAACTTGCTCCTGGACTTGAGATAAACCTTGATGTGGTTCCTAAAAAATACGAAGGCCTAAACGGAACTGAACTTGCAATTTCTGAAAGCCAGGAACGAATGGCCGTTGTTGTCCGCGCAAAAGATGCTCAAAAGTTTATTGAAGAAGCTGAAAAAGAAAATCTTACTGCTGTAAAAGTCGCAGATGTTACTGATACAAACCGGTTGATTATAAAATGGAGAGGAAAAACAATTGTAAATCTCAGCCGTGAATTCCTTGACGCGGCTGGAGCGCACCACGAAGCCAGCGCGTTAATTGAAAGTCCTGCTGTTCAGAATGAAAGCCCATTGGTAAATCCTTTGGATTCTGTAAAGGATGAGCTTAAAAAAGGCGATAATTCGCAAGTTCTTTCCGATGCTTGGTATGCAAACATTAAAGATCTTGCCTGTTGCTCGCAGAGAGGGCTTTCCGAACGCTTTGACGGCTCAATCGGTTCTTCCACAGTTCTATTTCCTTACGGCGGAAAGTATCAAAGCACACCTGAAGCTGGAATGTGCGCGAAAATTCCTGTTGTAAGCCCTTATGAAACTTCTACAGTAAGTTTTATGGCTTTTGGCTACGATCCTCGCGTAGGACAATGGTCGCCTTGGCATGGCGCGCAAACAGCAGTTCTAAGTTCTCTTGCGAAAATTGCTTGCATGGGTGCAAAGGCAGATACAAGCCGCCTTTCTTTTCAGGAATTTTTTGGGCGCGCAGTTGATGAAAAGACTTGGGGATACCCAACGGCTGCCCTTTTGGGTTCTGTAGACGCGCAGTCTGCAATGGGTTGCGCTTCAATTGGCGGAAAAGATTCTATGAGCGGAACTTTTGTTCATATAAACGTTCCTCACACGCTTGTAAGTTTTGCTGTAAATCACGATGAAGTAAAAAATGTTGCAAGCGGCTCTTTTAAAAAGGCAGGAGACAATCTTTACCTTGTAACAGTTCCTTATTCAAATGAACTTGCGCCAGATTTTAGCGCATTTACAAAAAATTCAAATGCTCTGTACAATTTAAATTCTAGCGGAATGATTTCTGCGATGTATCCAATTTGCGCAGGCGGAATTGCAGAAGCGGTAACTAAAATGGCTATGGGAAACAGAATTGGCGCAAAGATTACAAATGTTCCGCTTTCTGCAACTGCAATAGCTTTGGAAGAAAGGTCAAAACCTCTTGCTAAAGACTTGTTTACCCCTCTTTACGGTTCAATAATTGTAGAAACAGAAAAAAAACTTGATAAATCAATTTTTGCAGAAGGCACACTGTTTGAAATAGGGCAAACAGTTTTAAGCGAAGAAATTGAAGTTTGCGCAGAAGATATTCCAAATGTAAAAATTTCTCTTGCAGATGCGGAAAGCGCTTGGGAATCAAGGCTGAACAAAGTATTTCCAAGAGTAAGCGGAGCAGAAGTTCAGGAACCTTTGCCAGATTTCGCAAAAAAGACGCACAAATCGTTGACGGATATTCGCAAAAATCCTGTTTTTGCAAATCCTACAAAAAAGCCTAGAGTTCTTATTCCTGTTTTCCCTGGTACAAACTGCGAATTTGACATGGCAAGAGCATTTAATCTTGCTGGAGCAGAAACAAAAATTATAGTTTTTGCAAACAACACTCCATCTGCGCTAGCTTCTAGTTTGCAGACTTTGCAAGAAGAGTTGAAACAGGCTCAAATCCTTGCGCTTGCAGGAGGATTTAGCGCTGGAGACGAACCTGACGGTTCTGGAAAATTTATAGCAAACGTTCTTCGCGAACAGCAAATTTCGCAAGAAGTTATGAATCTTCTAAAAAAGCGGAACGGTCTTGTTCTAGGAATTTGCAACGGTTTTCAGGCTCTTATAAAAACAGGTCTTGTTCCTTATGGCGAAATAAGAGAACCTTCCGCTCAAATGCCAACGCTCACGTTTAATAAAATTGGCCGCCACATCAGCCGGGTGGTAAGAACTAGAATGGTAAGCGCGACAAGTCCTTGGGCAATGGATTCTACTGTTGTGGATTCTCGTCTTCACTTAGTGCCTATAAGCCATGGAGAAGGCCGCGTTGTAATTGACAAAGAGCTTGCAGAGCATCTTTTTACAAATGGACAGATTTATTCGCAGTATGTAGATGAGTACGGAAATCCTGCAATAACAGAGCCGGACAATCCTAATGGTTCTTTGTTTGCAATCGAAGGAATGACAAGTCCTGATGGGCACGTACTAGGAAAAATGGGGCACAGTGAACGAACCGTAGGAACTGACTTAAACGGCGCAAGCTGCGACCTCTTAAAGAACGTTGTTGGCAATCCGCTTAAAAACGAATTTGAAAACAGTTGCCAAAACTTATTTGCCGCCGGCGTAAGATATTTTAAGTAGGATTTTTAAGTTTATTAAACAAGAAGTTTTAGGAGAATTTTATGAAAAAGAATTTTTTTATTTTGATTGCGATGGCAGCAATTATGTCAATTTTTGTTTCCTGCGGAAATAATAACATGATAAATGGCTGGTATACGGATTATGATTCAGCATTAAAAGCCGCAAAGTCTGGCAACAGAACAATTTTGCTGCTTTTATCTTCGGACACCGATTTGGAAGTTACCGCAAAAGCGTTGGACGCTCTTGTAAAAAAAGACAACACTTTTTCTAAAGCCGTAAAAAAAGACTTTGTATGCCTATTTTTTGATTTTACCAACATAAAAGACAGGCTTTCCTCTTTGGATGAAAATGCTTCAGAAAAAGAAAAAAAAGCCTACGAAAAAGACAAAAAGCTCCTCGATAGGAAGTTTTTTATAGCGGACCACTTTCTTTGTGGCAACGAAACGCCTTGCGCAAGGCTTATTTCAAGCGACGGCTATTACATTGCCGACGTAAATTTTGACTACGCAAGCGAAAACGCGGATGCTTACGTTCAAATTTTAAAGTCTTATGAAACAGAAATCAAATACAGAAATGACTTAATTGCCGCTACCAAAAAAGGTTCTGCGCTTGAAAAAGTTGCTGCGTTTGACGCGCTTTACGAATCTTTGCCAGAATCAAACAGAATCGGTGAAACACAAATCCACAAGGCAATTCTTTCTTTGGATAAGAAAAATGAAAGCGGACTTGTAGAAAAATATCTTGCAGAATCAATTAATGCGGAAGCATATTCGTGCATTATGAAGCTTGATATAGATGGAGCGGTTTCCGTTTATGAGAAACGCGTTGAAGACGAAAGACTTTCTGCAGAAACAAAGCAGGAACTTTTGTGCTATGCCGCAACAATTGCAATGCATTCAAATACCGTTCAGTTTGATAAAGTAATTGGACTTTATCAAAAAGCCTTTGATGTGGCTCCAGAAAGCTCTCTTGCTCCAAAAATTCAAGAGACAATCGCTGCAATTAATAAAGCAAAAGAAGAATACACAGCTCAACTTTCATCTTCTGCGGAAGGAAAATAAAAATTATAAGTAATGGCTAAACTTGCGGGACTTTTGTCAGTTTCAATTCTCTTGGTAACGCTTTCGATGCTGTTTTCTATTTCGGAAAGCGCTTTTCTTTCTATGAACAAACTGCGATTGAGAGTGCTTAGAAAAAAGAAAGATAAAAGGGCTCTGCGAGTTGGCAGGCTTTTAGATCACAAAGAAATTCTTATAAACACGCTGCTAGTCGCAAACGATTTAGTAAACATTCTTCTTTCTTCGATTTTAACTGCGGTTTCTATGCGCCTGTTTGGGCAAAAAGGTGTGGGCTACGCAACATTTGCAGTTACCTTGATTCTTTTAGTTTTTGGCGAAATTACACCAAAAGCGATTTCTACTAGAAATCCAGACGGAATTGCGTATGCTCTTTCGCTTTTTGTAAAAATCGTTGTTATAATTTTAAAACCTCTAGTAATTGTGTTTACAGGATTTGCAAGAATAGTTTTAAAAATTCGCGGCGTCAATGTAAAAAATCAAAAAGAACTATATTCAGAAGAAGATATAAAATCCTTTATAGAAGCCGGCGGTGAAACAGGAATTCTAGAAAATGGCGAAAAAAACATGATGAACCGCGTTTTCAAATTTTCAGATTTGGAAGCGTACGATGTTATGGTGCCAAGAACTTCAATCATCATGGTTCACTACGATTTTTCTTACAAGCAAATTATTGAACTTGCACAGCGCACAAGATTTTCCCGCTTTCCAGTCTACAAAGAAAGTACAGATAATATAATCGGCGTTTTATACTTAAAAGATATGCTAAAATTTTCTCCAGAAAATTTTAGTTTGCAAAAGGTTATGAGACCGCCGCTTTTTATTCCTGGCTCAAAAAAAATATCAAGCGTTCAGCAAGTAATGCAAGAAAACCGGCAATCGCTTGCAATTATAATCGATGAATACGCTGGCACAGACGGCTTGCTTACGCAATCCGATATCTACAGAGAAATTTTTGGAACTAACGAAAACAATAAACCTTGGCGCAATTCTCCAAACATTCAAAAGTTAAAAGGAAAAACTGAGTTCAACCTTGACGGAGCAACTTTGCTTTTAGACATGAAAGATATTATTGGCATAAAATTAAATTCTGAAATAAATGAGACTTTAGGTGGCTGGATAACAGAAAAATTAAACAGACTGCCTGTTGTAGGCGATTCTGTATCCTTTGAAGGCTGGAACTTTACTGTGGAAGCCGTTTTTCAACGAAGAATTACAGAAATTCACTTAAAAAAACTTTCTAGCAGGGAGGAGGTTCAGTGAATTACACGAAAACAGCTTTTATTTTAATCGCCTTGATTTTAATTATCCGCTGCATTGCATTTTTTAGCGGCTCGGAAACAGCTTTTCTTTCTATTTCAAAGATTAAGATGAAACGCCTTGTTCAAGAAAAAAGGCGAAATGCGAAAATTGCTGCAGAACTAAAAAATAATATTGATGAGCTTTTAACAATAGTCCTTGTCGGAACAAATTTTATGAATTCCCTTGCAAGCGCATTGGCAACTGCTCTTGCAGTGCAAATTGTAGGAAACAGCGGCGTAGGTGTGGCAACATTGCTGATTACGTTCTTTGCAACAACTTTTGGGCAAATAGTTCCAAAAACCACTGCTGGAATCTACACGGACGACACGGTTTGCCACAATGCGCTCCCTCTTTTGATTTTGAAAAAAATAATTTTTCCTATCGTAAAGCTGTTTTCGGCGCTTTCAAAAGGAGCTTCAAATTTTGCCTGCCGCTTTTGGAAAACTAGCAACGAGCTTGTTACGGAAGAAGAATTAAAAACTTTAATAGAACTTGGTGCCACAGAAGGGACTTTAGAAGATTCTGAAAAAACAATGCTCAATAAAATTTTTGAATTCAGCGATTTAAATGTTCACGATATAATGAAACATCGCTCAATGATAAGAGCAGTTCCTGTTCAAGCAACAAAAAATCAAGTCATAGATATGTTTATTCAGTCGGGTTTAAGCACTCTGCCCGTTTACGAAAAGACAAAAGAGTCGATTGTGGGAATAATTCACTACAAATCAGTCTTGTTAGGTTCTAGCGAAAATTCTCGCATTTCTGAAAAATCTAGTTTTTTTGATGAAGGATATGCCGGCCGCATTATGAAAGGAGTTCTTTTTGTTCCAGAAACTTTTTCAGCGTTGGAACTTCTTTACAGATTTAGAAAGGAACGAACTGATTTTGCGGTTGCTTTAAACGAGCAAGGCTGTACTGCGGGAATTGTTACAATGGATGACATGATGCGCGTTGTTTTTGGACGCATGACAGATGAAGATATTGAGCACATCCCTGCTGAGTCTAGAATTAAGTTTATAAGTTCCAATGAGTTTATTGTTCCTGGCGACATGAAACTTACAGATTTGAATTCGATTTTAAAATTAAATCTCGAAAGCGAGGATGCCGTAACCTTAGGCGGCTGGCTCCTTGAAAAACTAGGCGAACTGCCTTCAACTGGAGAAGTCTTTGTTTGGAATGGAATTTTGTTTGTTATAGAAGACCAGGCCTCGAGGCGAATTCAAAGCGTAAAGATAAAACTAAATCCTCAAAAGTAAAGCGATTTTTTCAAGTTCTGAAAAGTCGCACAAATCGTTTTTTTACATTCATAAAAACTCGAAACTTGGGCTGAATAATTTAAAACATTTTTCAATCTATTAAAAGTTTGTACATTGAAAATTTTTGTTCAAGTTAATCATTTTCTTCTTTTAGCCTGTTTACTTCTTCCAAAGAAAGCCCTGTGCATTCAGAGATGGTGTTCAAGTCAATGCATTTTTTAATCATCTTCTTTGCGGTTTCAACAGCTTTGTTCAAAGCACCTTCCTTCAAGCCTTGAGCTTTGCCAATTTCGCGGGCTTCCTCTTTCCATTCGGTGACTTGGTCTTCCCATAGCATAT
>ERZ808245.599-NODE-599-length-17442-cov-4.061195_pt1 | contig 17442 bp, 35 predicted proteins | sample MGYA00521243_ERZ808245 | MGnify/ENA primary metagenome ERZ808245 (study PRJEB31516, sample SAMN03275576) | gut metagenome | biome: mammalia-associated habitat; material: feces | host: Papio cynocephalus | place: Kenya | collected 2012-07-07 ... | reverse complement strand
TGTAAAGCGTCGCGCGGTCGATCATATCATGATCAGCCTGCGAATGATGGGCAGAACAGAGCGTGATCAGATTGCCATCGTCCAGTCGGCGCGTATAATCCTCTTCAAGCGGAGTTATGTGGTGAACTGACAAATTCATCGAGTTGTATTTCCGCACCGTTCCCGGCAGTTCGTATAAACAAGCCTGACACAGATAGCTGTCGCGTCTGAGAATTCGTTTCGCGGTCTTTCTCCATGCGGTTGACGCACGGAATTTCACTTGTCTTGTTCATCGTCGCGGCGTATCCGTGCCGGCCTGTGCGGGCAGTCATATCCGACCGGATGAACCCTGCCACACCATACACATGATTTATACATTTCCGCACCTCTTGCATATATCATACCACATCCTGACCGAACAAAACGAACAAGTTAGTGTGACAGATATCTTTTCACCATCATGCGTGCCGAGTCTGCTGTTGTGCCGCCGAGCCTGCACGCTAACTGTGCCCAGCTCAGACCGTCGATGAATTTGAACTTGAATATCCTCCGGAGATAACTGTCGTCAATGGAGTCGATGAAATCATATATGCGCGTGTATTCCATATTCCGCTGGTCACACTTGATCTCTATGGATTCGGCAAGCTCAAATAACGATTCGTCTCCGGAGTTCCGGAGCTCTTCCGCCCTTTTCCGGTCCTCGTTAATCTCTCGCGTCAGATCGCGCAGCTGATAAAGCTCATCAAACGTCATGCGTCCTCCTGCTCCATATATCTGAGTATCTGATCACGAGCGGAGCGCCAGCCGTAACAGACCGCTACGGCATAGCCCTCATATCTCAGCGCATCGATAAATGCCCGTTGAGCCGGACCCGGTCTGTTTTCACCGACTTTGAGCTCTATGTACAGCCCATGATATTTGCCGCGGGCGACAGGCAGACATATGTCAGGTACGCCGGCTTTTACGCCTTGCCGCATGAGCACCGCGCCGGTCACCGCGTCTATTTTTCCGCCGTTCGGAATGTGATGCATAAGCCTGAGGCTCGGATAAACGATCTCATATCCCTCAGCCCAGCTGAACAGCAATTCTTGTTCTTTACCTTCGCTCATGTTCTGATCGTCCCCCTTTATTTCGCTTTTTTGTATTCGCCAGCTCCGCGCCGGTGCTGTACATCTTGACGTGAAGATAGTAATACCCGTTGAATTCGTTGTAGAATGGTCTGCACTCCGAAAACCTGTAGCCGCTATAAATCTTCTCGAATGCCGCAGATGAAGCCGAATCCATCGTCGCGAGTTCTTCGACCTTGCGGCGCGATAGCTTTCCGGTTCGCTCCTGCGGCTTCGGATGAATGAGATTCTTCGAACCGCACCAGCGTTTTTTATAGGCTTTCTGAATATCGGTCGCGGCGTTCTTCTCGCGATATTGTTTCGTGACATACCGCCCGATTCCTTCGACGCCGTTAGAATTGAACTGTAGCTGCCGGGAATTGGCATAGCCGAACCCCCAGAGTCTTTCAAGCTCAGTCCTATCCAATCCACCCGACATAGTGGCATGAACATGAAAGCGGCGCCCGTTCGGCTCGCCCTCGATCACATAGACATACTTGAGTTCCGGAAGACCGAGCTTCGCGCGCATCCGCTTCACGCACCTGAAAAAATTTCTGATGTCGCGTCTGACGTCATCCTCGCTGTCCGGAAGATTGTCGTTGTTGTAGGTCAGGTGTATTTCGATGTCGTCGCCCGTGAAGTTCGCGTTCAGGATTCGGACGAACTTGTCCTCGGCGACTTTCTGATTCAGTGCGGCTTGCACCTCTGATGTCGGCTTCGCTCTCTTTTTTCGACCTCTCGCTTGCTTGAACGCCGGATATATGTAAACGTCAAGATAATCGCCACTGATGTATTTCTTTTCTCGGTATAGACATTTCATATGAGTTCGCCTTTCTTTGGAATCGAAGGGGGAAAGAGGAATCTTGAAGCCCGCGTTTCCCCTTTCCCCCTCTTTCGTGTCATGGAAAGCGTGGAAAACTCTTACGAGTTTACCACCCTTCCCACAACACGAAATTCACCCCCTTTTCCTTTTCGCGAGGCTTTTGCTTTTACACAAAGATGTGGAAAAAGGGAATGGAGACACGAGCATATATTTTCTTATCCATTGTGGTTGATTGGTTAATATTATATACAAGCCCGATACGCGCATCCCGGCGCGTGAATATCGTAAATATATTGTAAGAAGTTGTGACACCGAGGAAGACCGCGTATCGGGTCTTCCTCTTTTCCGGTTACGATCAGTAGGGCAATGTCGGCGCGTCGCCGAGTACGGTGTAGGTTATAATGACGCGTCGTCCGTTTTTGTCCGTCCCGTAGAGGCTGATTTCTCTGCCGTCCGCTTCGCGGAGCCGGACGTTAATCTCATCGGGTTGAATTCCGAGGTGATCCGCTTCGGCGAGCGCTTCTTTGACATAGCATCCGATACGTTCGCTGTTCGCGGGCGCCTTTTTGTATTCGGGTTTCAGGGTGACGAGCGGCTCGGGCTTCGGAGGCTCGGTCGCTGTGATCATGTCATCCGTGCGCGCGGTGTCTCTGTTTTTGCGGTTGAGTTCTTTCGTTTTGGTATAGACGGCGTTCTTGTCGCACCCGAGGACGGCAGCGATCTCCTCCGCCGTCGCGCCGGATTTCCGCATTTCCGAGTAGGTGCGGAGTTTTTCTTCGTTCCATTTCATTGTTTCTACCTCTTTATCCACTCATTCATCGTCGTCAATTCTCCCATTGCCGATCATTTCCATCACATATATCCATACCGCCACCCCGAACGCCGCCGTCATTATCCCGCCGACGGCGATCAGAGTTACCGCGAGCGGGAAGATACTGAACGGCTCGAACATCTCTCTCGAGCCCAGAAGGACGCAGCCGATCCCAAGAATCGCGATGGAAATATACAGCAGAATGAAGGGTGTCGACCTGAGAATTTTCACTTCTCTTTACCCCGTATGCACTGGCTATCGATCTGCTTGTAAACATCGAGACGCACCTCGTCTTTGTCACCGTAGTAGGTCAGCTCGTAGTACATCCCGCCGGGAAAGGTTGCACTCACAAGTGCGTTCCAGTCCCGGCACGTTTTATTGAACCGGACGACATACACGTTTTCAGCGGGAATCAGTATTTGGTATGGCTTACCAAAGTGTTCGTTCACATAGTCACGAACGGTTTCCCTGATAAGCTTCATGGTGTTTTTGTTGATCATTTTCATTCCTCCGAACCGCCCTTCGCTTTCTTCGCGGCGATCTCCCCGGCGCAGGCGGCGTACCCGCAGAGGTCGATGTAGCTGTCTTCCTTATATATGCCTGTCATAATTCTCGCGTTTTTCATAAGCGCCATCATCAGCGCCACGTCCTCGGCGGCGATGTCGATGACTGTTCCGTACTTGTTGTCGAGATAGACTTTCCATAGCTCGCCGATGAGCCGGAAGTTGTCTTCGGGTTTTCCATACTGCTGTTCGCGCTCGCCGGTGACGATCTTTTTTGCCATGTCGAGGATTTCCCCGCGAGTGACCGGTTTGTATGTTCGCGTAACCGTAGCCGTGCGTATCGTTTCCGTGTCGTCACGAAGCCGATCGGCGCCTTCGGGCATGAGTTCATCCTTGAACCATTCGGAGGGGATCCCGCTGACCTTGCAGGGTATGCCGCCTTTCCCGAAGAGGCAGTGCGTACAATCATGCTGCTCGTCGCAGTTGTAGTGCAGATCCATTGCTTCCCGCATGAGCTTTTGTTCTTTGTTATTCATCTTGTTTCCATCCTTTCGATAGCCCGTCCGAGGGCGGTTTCACATTTTGTTCTTTCGTTCGCGTCTTCGATTTTTGCGAGATATTCGCGGCATCGGTCGTAGGCTCCGACGAGCCCTTCGAGGCAGACCTTGAATCCCGCCGTCGCGCTGTCCGCTGTCCGGAGCTTCTTTTCGAGCCCGGCGATCTGTTCGTCTCTGCCGCCGATTTCCTTTTTCAGCGCGTCGAGTTCGGCTTCGGCTTTTTTCTTTTCGTCCTCGGCTGTCTTTTTCGCGTCCTCGAGGGCTTTCTTTTCCTTTTCGAGAGCCTGCTTCGCTTTGTCGACAGCCTGTTCCGCCGCCTTTTTCCCGTCTTCCTCACCGGCTTTCCGGGCTTCTTCGATTTCGAGCTGCATTTTGAGCCGCGCCAGGGTCTCGGCTTCTTCGGCGTATTTGTTCTTTTCGGCGTCGATGGCGGCTTTTATGGTTTCTTTTTGTGTGTATTCGGTCGCTCTGAGCTTTTCGCGGAGATGTTCGAGTTCCTTCTCGAGCCGCGCTTTTTCGTCCTCCCGTTCGGCTTCGGCGTCCTGCTTCTCGAGCTTCAGCTCGTCGAGTTCGTCCTGTACAAGCGAGAGCTGTTCGCCCTGCTGTCTTGCCTTCGCGACAAAGTCTTTGAGTTCCTTCACGCTCATGCCCTCGATGGTTTCCGGCTCGGCGATGGCGTCGCCCCTTTCGGCGGGCGGGAGCTGCGTGACGAGGAAGAGTTTCTCAATGCCCATTCCTCCGGCTGACTGTAAAGCGCCCGCTCCGAGCTCTTCGTAGACTTTGATGTATTTGTAGGCTTGCGAGACGTTGACTTTCGCGAGCTTTTCGCAGTACTCGTCAAAGCCGGCGCACCCGAGCGCCTGATAGAGCCGTTCGTCCCTCATCGTTTTGAGACCGGCGGCGAACTCGTAGAGTCCGATTGCCACCTGCTTTTTTCCGGCGAGGATTTCACCGTGTACGAGGTGAGCTCTCCCGGCGTCCGGGAGGATTTCTTTCGCCTCGGTCTCTATGATTTCGTTTCCCATTAGATCTATCAAAATTCAATACCTCTTTCTTTCGCGTAATCGTCGAGTTCTTTCTCGATTTCTTCCATGTCGATTCCTTTTCCCCGTAGCTTCACGGCGTAGGCTGTGTCCTGATACTTTTCGCCGTACCGGTCTTTTGTGTAGATGTGGCAGTCGATGATTTCCTTGAGAAAATCCGTGATTCTTTTCCGCCCGAAGCCGAAGCGCTCGCTCAGGGCGTAGGCGAGGATCGTGTCGTACCTCCCGGCGTTCTGGTTTATCTGCTCTCTGGTGTCGTCCTCAAGCTTCTTTTTGAGCTCTTCGCGGATAGCGGCGGTCATGACCTTCGAGCGCTCGATGGTCGCCCGCTCTTCAGGAAGCCTTGCTCTCATGTGTGCGTTTCTCCTTTCGTTTTGCTTGTCTTCCGACGATCTCGTCGAGCCAGTCGTCGACGAACCCGTCCAGCTCTTTGTCCGGCGCGCGGTTGCGCAGCCCGTGAATCTGCCGGATTTTCGCCCAGAGTTTATCGATATTCATTTCGACCGTGAAGAACGGCTCGTCCGGCGCGTCCGCCCGCCTGATGAACAGTATGGTCGTTTTCCCTTCGAGGTGTCTCGCGGCGTAGCCTCCGACGCAGTGGCGCAGGGCTTTGCCTTCATTAATGATTTCGGCGGCGTTCTCCGGAGGTCGGACGAGGTAATGTTCGTCCGAAAAGCTGTAGAGCTGTTTCAGCTCGTCGTATCTCCGGCTCCGGTAACTCTCGTCCGCTTCGCGTTCTTTCCGTTCCTTCTCTTCGCGTGCGATGGTGTTTCTGAGCTCGACGGCGGCATCGTGCGCGGCGGTCAGGTTTTTCGGCATCAGGACGCGCGGTTCGGTGAGATCGAGCCCGAGCTCTTCCGCCATGTCGTAATAGTCGTGGTATGTGATGAGCGTTCTGTGCCGGCGGTAATCCGGAGCCCGCCATTCTTCGAGGTCTGATTCATCTCCGCGGGCGTTCCGGTCGATGTAGTTCGCCAGCTGCTTCCGGCTGAGCACCGGCGAGAGCCGCGCCGCGGCGAATTCGTAGTCCTTGTAGCTGCTGTCGCCGAATCTCCCGTACCGGCGGAGTTCGTCGTCCGCGTCCGCGATAGTTGACCCCGACCAGTAGCTCCGGAGCATCCGGCGCGTTTTCAGCCGGTCGAGCGTCGGTTTTCCTTTGACAAATTCGTTGTATTCCTGTTTGTCCATCCGGAAGAATTTCCACGGCTTGTCCGCGCTCCAGTTGATAAGCCCATCGCCGCGCTTGCGTATAAACAGGGTCTCTTCGATGATTTCGTGGAATCCGAGCTTCGCGATCATCTCGATTCCGGGGTGAACGCAGTACTCGGCGAGCCACCTGACGGCGTAGTCACCGTCAGCGAGTTTTTCCCTTCGGGATTTCATAAGCTCCCTCAGCCCGCTGTATCTGAGAAAAGTGTGTCTCAGCAGTTCGAGCCCGATTATCTGCGCTATGTACTCCGAGCCCTTGACGCCGGACGGAGTTCTCGCCTCACAGTACGAGTAACCGAGATTACCGTTCTCCATGTACCATCTTTCGCGCCAGCAGTACGCCTTTCCGGGCGTCCACGCGTAGATGTGCTCGATGTGCTTGTGTATCCGCATTTCGCGGTATCCGTCGTATCTGTAGCTTTTGCGGGCGGTCAGAGCGACGCCGAAGACGAGATCGGGGTCGCCGGTCGGGATGATGAAAAGCGCCCGCCGCGTCTGGTCGAGGTTGATCATCTTCCCGCATTTCCCGACGAGCTTGAGCTCCGCGCCTGTCCGGCAGTGGGGGCACACGACGAGCTCGCCGTGTGTCAGGTGCGGGTTTACGACGATTCTCCCGTCGTAGTTCTTCCCGATCCGCTCCACGTGGTCGGATACGCAGTAACAGGTCGTGCAGATAAATTCTCTCTTTTTCCCGACCGGCTTGCCATCGCTGTCCCGCTTCCGGTCGGCGAAAACGAAGTTTGTGAAGAGCCGGTTGAGGGCATGGTCGCATCTATCCGGCAGACCCGGAAATTTCTTCGCGACAGCTTCGCTCTCCGGCGAGTTTGATTGTATATCCATGTCCGCGCCTCAGTCGAAGAGATCGTCGAGGTCGATCGAGATTTTCTTCGCTTTCTCATCCGCGGAGTCGGTGTTTCCGGTCGACTGTAAATCGGGCTGTCCGGCGTCTGCTGCCGTGACAGCTTCGCCGCCGGGAAGCAGATCGTTTCGCCCGTTCGCGCCGGCGGTGAGATCGATCTCCATCTTAAAGCGCACTCCGCATCCGGGGAAGTAGAAGTTCGCGGCGCGGCGGTAAACCTCTATGTCCGAAATGCTTGTGCCGATACCTTTCGTGACGGCTTCGAGGCACTCGGAGAAGCCCGTGTCGCCCTTCGCGGCGACGGCGTCCGCGAACTCCGGGTTCTCAATAAAGGAGGCGAGCGCGCGGGCGACCGGTCTTTGCAGTATCTGCGCGTATCTGTTTTTCGGCTTTTCTTTCTCTCCCGCGTCGATCATGCGGAGAGCCGTGGTGTAGTTCTCGTTCATGTGGTGGTATCCTTTCATTTAATGAATATTGGTCAGAATGGGAGCTCTTCGTCGGACGCGAGAACCTCGAAATTCACGGGATTGAAACTTTGCGTCTGCGTGAGTGTTGGCGGCGGAGCCTGAACCGGCGCGCCGGTCGGCGGCGCTGTGTACGCGCTCGGCATATATCCGGTCGGCTGAGCGGCTGCCGCCTTCTCCTTTTCGGCTTTCGAGTCGACGAAGTAGGCTTCTTCGACGATGACGTCGGTCATGTAGTGTTTTACCCGGTCTTTGTCCTCGAAGGTGCGCGTTTCGATGTGTCCGACGACCGCAAGGCTGCTGCCTTTATGAAAATATCCCGCGATGAATTCCGCTGTCTGCCGCCATGCCGTGCAGCTTATGAAGTCTGCTGTGGGCGCTCCGCTGTCGCTGTCCTTCGGCTGATAGCGCCTGTTGACGGCGAGGGTGAAGCGCAGTATGCTTGTGTCGTTCGGCGTCTTCTTGACTTCCGGCTCCGCGACGAGCCGTCCGCCGATGATCACCTTGTTCAGATTGAAGTTTGCCATTATGTACCTTCCCTTATGATTTTCTGAATGTACGGGAGCGGGACGTCATTGAGCTCCGCGAGAATCAGCATCTGGGCGTCCGGGTCCTTCGCCTGTCTCCATTCGCGGATGATCTGATCTTTGTCCATCCACGGACCGGCGGCTTTTCTGTCCGGGAGCTTGTATCTGAGCGAGCGTTCGCCGAAGAATATCCGCACGGCGTTCTCGGTGCGGTCGAGCGTTTCCGCGATCTTCGCGTAGGACATGCCTTTTTCCCGCAGGGTCCTCGCGAGCTGTTTTTCTTCATATGTCCACGGTCGCCGGGTGGTGATCGGGACGAAGTGCTTCTGAATCATGTCTGGTTACCTTTCAAACTCGTGCCAATAGAGCCAGCGCGGGGTAATGTCCCACGCGCCGGGTACGACGACCTTTTCCGGATACAGACGGTAGGCTTGCCGTTTGGGGTTGTAGTAGCCCTTGAAGTATACGAGCGGCCATCCGTAGCGGTCGGTCAGAGCGATACGATAGACACTCCCACCGATACAGCCGTAGTTCCTCCATCTGTGCCCGGTTACGGTCGTCTCAGTCAAGCTCTATCTTCCTTTCCTCGGCGTAGCGTCTCCACGCCTCTTTTTTAATAAAAGTCTCGGTTATGTAGCCGGTCGGCATCCCGATTTCCGGTCTGTAGGTGTCGTCACCCATCACGGCGGAGCGGTACTTCGCGTACGCTCGCTTGTAGGTGCGGACGACTGCCGCGTCGTCGAGTCTCTCGCCGCTCGCGCGGATGTTCCAGAGCGATCGTCCGACTCTTCTTTCGATGTCCTCGGGGAGAGTTTCGTGTGTTTTCATGCTGTCCTCACTTTTTTATTATCAGGCTGTTGACTTTGCCATTGATTTGTGATATACTGTATATGGTGTCCTTGTCAGAGGAGATCTCCTTTGCGTCCGGGTGGTAGTGGTGTACTGCCCGGACGCTTTTATTATGCCGGGCATTTCTCATGCCCTGCACAGCAGGATCCCGCCGCCGTCGAGGGTTTCTTCGGCGCGGAATTCAGCCTTTTCGCCCTCTCGCGGAACGTAAGGCACGAAGATCCTGTCGCGCCCCTCTCGCTCGAGCGCGGCGGCGAGAGCGTCAGCGAGAAGCTGATTCGCCCTCTCGAGCATTTTGTTGCACTGCCGCAGGTCGTTGATCTGGGACTGCTGCTGGCGGATGAGCTTGCTTTGTAGTTCGAGTTCTGTCATGGTTATGGCCTCCTTATCTGCTGATCGGCGTCACATCGAATGGTTCGACGAAGCGCAGGAAGTCGCTCGTCTGAGTAACGGCGAAAACATATTTTCGTTCCGGTATGAAGACAGGCTTTACACCAAACAAGCTTTTGTGTCCGCACTTCAGCGCGTACTGCCAGCATCTTTTCGCGGCTTTCCCGCCGACCGGCTTCGCTTTCTCGTACTTGCACCATTCGAGCCCCTCTTCGCGATAATACATGACGGTTTCCGCGAAGCGGACGTAGTGTTTCCATTTGATTCTTTTGTTCATTTTCTTTTCTCCTTCGGAATGAATACCGCGAGCGGATCGGAAAGTCCGAGCGCCGTGCAGATCTTGTAGATTTCGGTGTAGGTGAAGTCGCACACACCCTCGACCTTCCGATAAAGCATCGCCCGGTTGATTCCGGTGTCCTTCGCGAGGCGGCTTATGCTGATGTTCCGTTCCGCGAGCAGGGCTTTGAATTTTGTCTGTTTCACGCCGTTTCCTTTTGGTGTGTTGTCCATTGTGCTTTCTCCTTATTTGTTCCTGCGTTTACCGCCGAAGCGGCGTATGTATTCCGCCATGCCGCCGTTTTCTTCGAGCAGTTTCGCGAAGATATAGTTCGCGGCGTAGTTCGCGGCGGACTTCTCGGCTTTTGTGAGCTTCCGCTCAGCGTCGTATTCCTTCGCCGGTATCTCCCGGTAAAGATCCACGACTTTTCCGTTCGGTGTTCCGTCCGGGTTCCTGTAGCAGACGACCCCGCATTTTACCCGGATGAAATTTCCGAGGTCCGTTTTGACTTCTTCTGCTTTCATGGTGGTCTCCTTGACATTCGTTTATTTTTGTGATATAATCAACCCGAAGGGAGGTGATTATATGAATACTGAAAATACTGAAATGAACATTGTTCTTCCGCCCGAAGCCGATCTCGCTACTGCCAAAAAGGAGTCGGTTCAGAAGGCGGATCACATTATCACGAGGGTAACTTACACATGCGGTCTGATTATGGAATATGATCTATCCGCAACCCATACGGAAATTCGCTCGAACTGGTGTGTCGAGAGACTGCCAGACGGCCGGATGTCGGTACGAAGACCGTAGCCCGTTCGTACATCTTGACCCGCATCTCTTTCGTCTCAATCACCTGAATCAGCTTGCCGTAATCTTTTTCACCGGTTCGGCAGGCTGGTTTTTCTGCTTTCATCCCTCTCATCTCCTTGACTTTTTATGCTCATTGTGGTATAATCAACTCGAAGGGAGGTGATTATATGAACGTGAATCTGAATTTGAGCGGCGACGATATTCAAGCGCTTTATAAAGCTATAACCCTGACCATAGTTGACAACAAATCAGGAACGAGTCAACCCAAAGTCGCTAAGAAGCTCGCTCGTCTGAAGCAGTTCCGCGACCGAATGCACTCCGAAAATGCCGATATCATAGACAAATCAGATTGGACGGCTATACTGTTTGCTCTGAATTATTCGCGCCGCTTTTATTCGCACAACATAAATATGTGTGAACTGCATGACGTCGATCCGGACAACAGCGATTACATCGAACTGGTTAATGACTTTAATCGCTTGACGAACCTTTTACAGCATCTTTCGGAATCGGTCGCATCCGCCGAAAACTGATCGGACAGTATAAGCCGAATACCGGGAGTGCAGAAATTTTTGAGTTTTATCAAAAAGACCGTGCTTTGACTGTCCATTTCCATCACCTTCTGGTGAGGCTGCTCCTTCAGCCTTTCCGGAAGGCGATTTGTTGTCGTTACCTTGTTCATCCTTCTTGCCTCATTGACATTAGTTTGTTTTTGTGGTATAATCAACTCGAAGGGAGGTGATTATATTGGGTCATATGCTTTTCAAACGCTATACTATAGTAAAGCCCGAGCTTTCCGATGATGGAAATGATAAAGCTCTATATAAGAATCTGATTTCAGTGCTTGATAAGACTCTGAAAGATCGAAATTGCCTCGATTACGTCAGGCTTTATTTCTCTATAGGTGATGGATATGATTCTCAGATTTCTGATTGTGAACTATTTGAAGAAACTTTTGTAAACGGAACCAAGCCTAAAATGATCTCTTTTTTCGCGTCTGGAAGACGCTCAGGTTCTGACAGCCTTGAGATCACCGTTTTGTTTGAACGAAACCACCGGTCTCCATCCTGTATGATTTCGTTTTCCGCTGTAGGCTTTACCGAAGCTGTTCTGAAAGATATCGCCGATGAAATTGCTTCCTGTCTTACACATAGCAGTTCAGACATTGCTGAAGTGAAGAATCGTAGCCGTTATTACCATACAGCTGAGCCCGTGAAGCGTGTTGAGGAAGAATCTGAGAACAGACGTGTCCGATTCACGCTCATTGAATTCTTTCTTGAACTGTTTCAGAAAGTTCTCTCGATTTTCATACGCTCCGTCTGACTCCGCCGCTATCACAATAAGCATTGCGGTATTGTATATAAGCTCATACAGAACAGCCGGAATGCACAGCATTATGAGGATTGCTTTCATGGTGGTCTCTTCACGCTGTCTTCCCGTCCGGTTTGTCCTTGTGCATGAGCCGGTATGCGTTCATGCCGTCGAAAATGCCTCGGATGTAGCTCATCTCGGCGGGAGTCAGATCGTCCGGAATCTCCGTGATCTTCTTCGCGACGGTCTCAGCTGTGGTTATGGGTTCATTCTTGGGTTTCATTTTTTCGTCCTCCTTATTTTATTTTTATGGGTTTATTCCTTGTCACAAGCACCTGTTTGTTTGACATAAACATTATAGCACACAAAAATGCTTTTGTCAAGCCTTTTGAAGCAGAAATTTCAAAAAATAATTTTTGTTTTGCTCTTGACAAACATTTCGAAACGTGATATAATGGTTTCGATGGGAGGTGAAGCTGTGGAAAATAGTGTAGGAGGACGTATAGCATATCTTCGGAAGAAAATGGGGATGACACAGGAAGAGTTCGCTAACTCGATTTGTATGTCGCGATCGAACCTGTCTAACATCGAGAAAGATCGTTTTACGATAACGGATCGGGTGATAGACACAATTTGCGCGAAGTTCGGCGTCAACGAAGATTGGCTCCGAACCGGTGACGGCGAGATGTTCACGCCGATGACACCGGACATGAAGGCGGCGAAGCTTTTCGGCAAGGTCATGAAAGAAGATCTGTCCGAGTTCAAACAAGAGCTCCTCGAGAAATATGCGAATTTCATTGTCGATCTGAGTGAGGAAGAAGCTGAGTCGCTTATAGGTCTGCTTGACAAGTTTATTGAGACCCGAAACAAAACAAAAGAAAAAAAGTGAGAGCCGGGGGAGAAATTCCCCGACTCTCACTTTTTCAGTCGTCTGTGTATTCGCGAATTAGAACCAGCAGTCTTAGCAGCTTCTTCACCTCCATAAGCATTAACAGCGCGTTGATCTGTCGGATGATTGTTGCCCGTTCGTCCATTTCCGTAGTCCTCCTGCACATAAAAAGGTTTCGGCAGCTCGCAAGTCTCCGGAACGAACACCTCTTTCACATCGTAGTCCAGAACGGCGGCAATTTTATACGCAGAGTCAATCGTAGGAATAAACGCCCCTCGTTCGATATGGCTGATTGTGGATTGTGATAATCCCGTGAGGTATGCCAGCTGATGCTGACTTAATCCAACTTTCTTCCTGATTTCCTTCACTCGATTCTTCATCTGTTAATATCATACCACATTTTGACAGCATTTGCAATATAATATCGATATATCAATATTTTTATTCGCAGGGGGGATTTTTTTACCATTCCTCTTGATTATTGTCTCGGATTGTGGTATAATTATACCAGTAATATCATTTCGGGCGGTTTGAACCGCTCCCGACGATGAACTTGTCCACCCGGGGGCAGCTGTATGAAATACGAGTCAGATTACATTATTATACTCTTTATTATTTTCCTTTCTCTTATGGTCATTAACTTGATAATTATCTGCGTTGTATCCCGGCGAAGGAAAAAAGTTATAGAAACCGAATGGCGAAAAATCGCGATTCAGAGAGAAACGCTGAATGATGAAATAGAAAAATTCACGGTTCAAAGAGAAACGCTGAATGGTGAATTGAAAAATATCGCGGTTGAAAGAGAAACGCTTAACAATGAAAGAGCCGCATTCGAAAGAGAAAGGGGATTATTTGAAATAAACAAGCTGTCCCGAGATCAAGTTATTTCGGCATGCGATGAGAAAATCCGCATAGCAAAACAGGAAATATCTTCGGAGTGGTCAAAAATACTGAAGGGAAAAGCCGAGATCGGAAGAGAACGATCTGCTGTTGAGGATACATTAAAGATCATACGTGAAGAACGTCAGATTCTTTCGGATGAGAAAAAATATATTCTTGAGTTACGCTCGCGGCAAGCGCAGAAAGAAGACGACTACAAAAACACAATATGCGAATTGTCTTCTGAGCTTGACTCCGTACGTAAAGGTAGGGCGGACGATCAGACGTATTATCGCAGGGAAAAAGCACGGTTATTTGATATGCTGATATCAACATCTACAGTGTATAAGTACATAAAGAAATCATTTACTTGTGAATTCATACATAACGCACCTGTTAATCAGGATCGGTTATTCAATTATATAGACGATCTTAAAAATCATGAGAATTATTGCATAACCGACTTATATATTAATGCTCATATAAGAGGTTCAAATGATTCGATATATCAAACAAATCTGAATAGCTGCTCATGCCCGGATTTCAAATTTAATGGTCATGTCCCATGCAAGCACATGTATCGTCTCGCGCACGAACTTGCAATGTTCAATGATATGCCAAGCGATACTATTGATAAAGAAATCAAGGAATTAACAAGAGTAAACCGATTATATAGAGAGTTACTGGACAAATATGTAAAGCTTAGTCGGGATGACCAGCAACAAGTAACGGGGAAAGCAAAAAGCCGCCCATAAAGGGCGGCAAAGGTCAAGCCTTATAACGCAGGTATTGACACTCCGTTTTCGAGAAGCTCCAATCGTCGAATTATCTCTCGGTAAGATGGAGTTCCTTCATAAGAGCGTTTTGAAGTATCTGAGAAAAGTTGACACCGGCGCTTTCGGCCTTGTAGTTCAACCATGACGGGAGTGTGCAGTTTTTCCTGACTGTGCGCATGTCGTTGAATCTCCTATATTCATCAAAGTCGACATCAACAAGGGTGACGATATCATTGTCCGACTTTTTTACCCTTGAAATATCAGACGGAACGGGGAGCTGTCTTTTATCGTCTTCCATGTCGATTCCCATGAGCCCGACAGCGTCTCTTGCCATTTCGATGGCTTCTGTCAGATCGGCGCCTTCTGTGCCCGTGTCGAAATCCGGTATATATACAGTGTAACCGTTCTTATCCGGAGTAAGAACTATTGGATATGAGTTTTTCATAGTATTCCTCCCATGTTTCATCTCAGCCCGCGTCTTCTTATAATCGCCATAGCAAGATTTTCATTGATCTCGTTGTGACGCGGTATAGTTTCGGACTCATTTCCGTTTGTGTAGATATCATGATTTGCCCCGTTGCGCTTCAGTTTCCATCCGTTTCGCTTGAGCAGTTTAATCAGGTCTGCACGCTTCATTGTTATCCACCTGCCTCACCTATATTATACGCGTTTTATGCGCATTGGTCAACGGATGATCGTGAATATTTTGTAATTTATTTGTTGATATGAAAGGAGCACCCCATGAACGCAGTAATCTACGCCCGCTATTCGTCCTACCGCCAGGACGAGCGGAGCATCGAGGGTCAGATCGAGGACTGCACGCGCTTCGCTGAACAGAATGAGTATAAGGTGGTCGGCGAGTACATAGACCGTGCTCGCTCCGGAACCGACGCAGAGCGCCGGACAGAGTTCCAGCGCATGATAAAGGACAGCGAGAAGCGCGCTTTTGACGTGATCCTCGTCTACAAGCTCGACCGCTTCGCCCGGAATCGTTACGACTCAGCGATGTACAAGGCGAAATTGAAGAAGAACGGCGTACGCGTCGTCTCGGTGACCGAGGCGATATCCGAAGAGCCTGAGGGCGTGATTCTCGAGTCACTGCTCGAGGGGCTCGCGGAGTACTACTCGAAGAACCTAGCGCAGAATGTGACGCGCGGAATGCGTGTCGCGCGGCAGCATGGTTTCTTCACCGGCGGCACAATTCCGTACGGCTACCGGGTAGAAGAAAAAAAGCTCGTGCCCGACGAGACGGAGGCACGAGTTGTTCGGAAAGTATTCGAGATGTACGCGGATCGGGTTCCGATGAGCGAGATCATAGAGGAAATCAACCGTCTCGGATTCAAGCCGAGGGCGGGGAAGAAGTTCGCGATAAACAGTTTCTACCGTATGCTCCGCAGCCCGAAGTATATCGGTGAGTACTCGCTTGACGGGGTTGAGTATCCGGATATTTATCCGGCGCTTGTCGACCGTGATCTCTGGGATCGTGTGCAGACGAACCTGAAATGCAATTCACCGTCACGATCTCGCGTGAAGCCGGAGGTCGTGAATTACCAGTTGACTGGAAAACTGTTCTGCGGAATGTGCGGCTCGACGATGATCGGCGAGAGCGGACGAGGCAAGGGCGGCGCGGTGTACCACTACTACACGTGCCGGAACCGGAAGAAGAATCACGATTGCAATAAGAAAAACGAGAAGAAGGGTTTTATTGAGTGGTATGTGGTTGAACAGACCATGCAGTACGTCCTGACGCCGGAGCGCATTGATCTGATAGCCGAGAAGCTTCACGCACAGTACGAGAAGGATTGTTCCGCGAAGAAGATCGCGGAACTCGAGAAGCTCTCGAAGCGGCTTGACAAAGAGCTCGACGATTGCGTGACCCGCCTGATTCACGAGAACGACCCGGCGATTCAGAACCGCATAAGAGAGCAGTTTACCAAGCTAAACGAGCAGAAGGAAGATGTCGACATAGACATAGCACATCTGAAGCTTGTGGAGAAGAAGACGTTCACGGTCGACCAGTACAAGCAGTGGCTCGGAACTTTCGCGAACGGCGATCCCCTCGACGAGGCTTTCCGTCAGAAAGTGATAGATACATTTGTAAATTCTGTGTATCTGTTTGATGACAGGATTATTATTTACTACAATATCAAGGGGGGGAAGCAGATTTCGTACATGGAAATGTGCGATGACATGGAAAATCTCGAGCCGATAGACGACATCGCGCCCGGCTCGAGGTGTTCGGACAGCAATCTCAATGGTTCACCATCTGGTACTCCGGTCGAACACCTCTTCATAATCAACGAGAGGTTGTTCGCCCTGGTAATCACAATTGATCGAGACTAAAAGAAAAGCAAGCAGTAGATGCTTGCTTTTTTTGTCGAGCGTTTTTCTTTTATAAAGTGACAGAAAAAACGGCAGTAAATATCCTGCCGTTTTGCGCTACTTCTTGCTATTTTCGATGCCAATCCGGATAAGACGCTTGAGCTCGGTTTGCATGGGCAGTCCCTCGATAGCGTCAAGAATATCCTTGTCGGTCTTCTTGTTGAGTTTGAGTCCGATAAAGCGTGTGTTCTCTTTGTCGTACTTCTCCTGCGGAGTTGTTTTTTTCTCGCCGATAAAAATCACGTCCTCTCTTGACATTTGGGGCAAAACGTGATATAATAGAAACGATGAGGGCGGCGGCAAGTTCCGCCCAAGTCGTTTTTGGTTTGGAAGCTCTGATTACTTATTGTCGATCAGAGCTTTTATTTTTTCGATTGCTTCTTCCTTGGTCTCGCTGCCTTCGAGAATCATAAGTATCATCTCAAGAAGCTTTTTGAATTGAAAATCTGTCATGCCTTCTTCCATTCTGACCTCCTCTCTCGTCTTGCCCCGGTATTGTGATCTCCCTTGATCACATATATATTATACCATAGGTTTAACCTATTGTCAAGAGGTTTTCACAAATTTGTCTGAAAATAAATGTAAATATACAATGAACGCGGTGCGGCAAGCGAAAATGTCTCCTTGCCACACCGCGTTTTCCTTTACCTCAGCGCATTCTCCGCGCCAACCGGATTGCTCATCATCCACTCATTCATTCGCGCGACAACCTCGTCAATCAGCTTCGACAACGATTCCTCCGACACGAGCCACGTCAGCCACTTGTACCGCGCATACAGCCAAGCGATGACCTGCTGTTTCTTAAGCTGTCCGGTCTTCGCGCCGTAGAGCCGTTCAGCTTCGACCGCGAGTGACATCAGCACCGAGTTCAGAATCTCCCTCCGCCTCGCCGGGGACGCCTGAATCAGCGTCACCGCAAAGACTACCACAGCCGCTGTCACAGCCAGCGCAAGAATCACCCACGGAATCACTTTCGATATATCCATTTTTCTTTACCT
>ERZ808245.593-NODE-593-length-17540-cov-2.853074_pt1 | contig 17540 bp, 13 predicted proteins | sample MGYA00521243_ERZ808245 | MGnify/ENA primary metagenome ERZ808245 (study PRJEB31516, sample SAMN03275576) | gut metagenome | biome: mammalia-associated habitat; material: feces | host: Papio cynocephalus | place: Kenya | collected 2012-07-07 ... | reverse complement strand
TTCAAATTATATTGAGCTAAATTCAGATCTGAAACTGGGTCTTGGGAAAGTTACGTTTCTTCTGATTCTTTTAGTGAATCTAAGATGTTGTTACCAAACCAGTCCATACTGATCTTTTCAAAAACGCCGTTCTCTTCAACTTCTTTTAGACCTTTGTTAATTTCATCTAAAAGCCTTTGGTTGCCTTTTTGAACAGCAATGCCGTAATACTCTTTATCAATATGCTTCTTAATTTCAATAGAAGTAAATTTGCCAGAAGTATCTTTAGTTAAGAAGAAGTCATTAACAGGCTTATCATGGATAGCTGCCAAGCAACTGCCATTACCTAACTCAATATAGGTCTCAGGAGGAGTGTTAAAGATCTTGTCTTTTGATTTCTGTAAGAACTTCTGAGTAAAGTTAGTACCGGTTGCAGCTAACTGAGTGCAGATTGGGTGTCCATCTAACTTCTCATAGGTATTGTATTTCTCTGCATTCTTCTTTTCGATAACGTAGCTCATACCACATAAGTAGTATGGATCTGAAAAGTCTACCTTTTTAGCTCTCTCTTCAGAAATGGTGAAACCTGAAATGATAAGGTCAATGTTACCTGTCATCAAAGAAGGAATTAAACCGTCAAATGGCATAACATTGATTTTTACGTTGTAACCAAGATCTTTACCAATAGCTTTGATTAAGTCGATATCAAAACCAGTGATATTGCCTTGATCATCAATATAGGTAAAAGGAGCAAAAGCACCTTCACAGCCTACATTTAAAGTCTTTTCTGAGGTAATTTGTGTAGTGTCTTTAGCATCTGTAGCATATGCCTGAGATAGTGAGCCTGCAACTGCTAAAGAGCAAATAGCTAATGATCGAACTGAGTTTTTTAAAGCTTTGAACATAGTGACTCCTCCTAGACGATATTGTATAAAAAAGAGCACTAAGTTTGTAGTTTTAAAAATGATATTTCCTACAAAAGGTAGGATTTTCTTGTAATGAGCCTAAGTGAGTCTTAATTGCACTTAATTAAGACATCATGACACCTTCTATGACAATTTATGCTTTTTGATCTTTAAACAGTAAACACAGCCAACAATAAAATAGAAAATGTCATGTCATTGGTTCATCAGACTTTCTTCTTAAGCTTACTTGTAACCAGTAGCTTTAGGGCAATTAAAGCTGTAGTGGTAACTAAGACACAGATTACAGCCATCGCCATACCAGAGGATACAGATCCCTGTTCAAATTCTCTCATGATGAAGGTTGAAACTACCAATGTATTAGGAGGAGCAATCAAAGATGGAGTTACAAGTTCTCTAAGGCCTATGATAAAGGTCATCATAAAGCCTGCGATTACACCTTTTAAGATTAACGGTAAGGTAATTCTTAAAAAGGTAAAAAACTTACTGCCACCAAAGACGTAGCCCGCGTTTATAAGATTATCTGAGACCTGATTGGAGGCTGAGGTTACATACTGAACTGTAAAAGGTAAGAACTGTATGATGTAGGCAATAGCGATGATCCATAAGGTGTTATAGACAGGGAAATACTGATAGATGCTGTTATAAAACAGCATGATGCCGATGACGATAACAATGCCAGGTAACATCTGAGGAATTAAGCTTATGGCCTCAAGACTCTTTTTGTATTTAAACGTACTAGATCTTATGGTCATGACAATGAAAGTACCTAAAATTGCACAAACGATGGCAGCAAAAACAGAGATTACAAAACTGTTTACAAGTGCTGATATACCTTTGTCAGATTCATAAAAGAGATCAAGGTAGTTATCAAAGGTAAAATTGCCAACTCTCAAGCCATAGCCACGCAGTTTAATCAGTGAGGTTGAGATAATTGAAAAGTAAGGCACTATGATTGAAATGATGATGACAATTCCAACATAGGCTGATGAGAGGTATTTTGCAAAACCTCTAAGCTCAATTAACTTAAAGCGACTGGCTTTATTGTCCACAAGATTATAGGTGCGTTTTTTACTTAGGTAGTTCTGGATTAACCAAAGAGCTATACAGATTGAAATTAGTACTGATGACAGAGTTGCTGCCTTTCCAAAATCAATAGGAGCAATGGATGCAAAACGATGAATTTGAGTAGTAAAAACATCAAAGCCAATTCTTTTGCCAAGAGTAGCAGGCGTTCCGTACTCAGATAAGGTCTTTACAAAGATAAGTAGAGCTCCAATAGCATAGTTACTGGTGATAAGTGGTAAAAAGATCTTACGTATTCTTTTTATAAAAGAAGCTCCAAATACAGCTCCTGATTCTTCAAGGCTTTGAGGAATATTGAGCATAGCATTTTTTAAGATCATTACCATGAAAGGAAAAATATGCAGGCTCATCACCACAATTAGGCCAAAGATAGAAAAGAAGTACTGATTAAAGATCTTTGTAGCTGGAATGAGCTGTTCTAAAAGACCTCTTTTTTGCATGAATAAGATCCATCCCATAGAAGCTATATAAGGAGGCGTCATGAAAGGCACTAAAAATATGACATCAAAAATACTGTGTCTTGCAAAAGAGGTTCTTGAGAAAAGATAGGCTAATGGTAGTTAGAACTACTACACCAGAAGCTAACAGCAGTGAATTTACAATCATGGAGGTGTTTTCATTATCAGCAAGAGTGTTGATCGCTGTGTCTAATGAAAAGTGACCGTCTGAGAAGATTGAATACTCAAATACGCAATATAGAGGTAAGAGTATTAAAACAAAAAGAGCAACATACAGAGAGATAATTCTGATGTTACTCTTACAAAAGTTTAGAAGATCCATTAAAAGTTAAGTTCGTTTAAGCGTTTTGTGTCTAAGTTACATATATTCAGTCAATAACTGTGAATTATGTTATTTGCAGAGCTTGTTAACATCAGCAGCTGTTTTTGAAGCTATCTTGCTCATCTTTTCCCAATCAGCTTTGATTGTAGGAATTTCCTCAAGATTGCTTCTCTTATCTGATTTGATGTCTTTTCGTCCTGGAATTAAGAAAGCATCTTTTACAAGATTTTGAGCTTTATCAGAGAATAAGAAGTTTACAAAGGCTTTAGCGTTTTCTTTATCAGGAGCACTCTTTAAGATCATGGCTGGACGTGGATTGATGATGGTGCCACCCTGTGGATAGTAAAATCCTAAAGGCTCACCTTTTTTCATTGAAGAATAGGCATTGTAGTCAACACCAGCCACTAAGATTGCAACCTCACCTGTAGTTACAGCTTCAAGTGCAGCTTTGTTGGCTCCTGGAATTACCATACCGTTTTGAGCTAGTTTCTCTAAGGTATCCATACCGTTTTGAGCTACAAAACCTGCTAAGAAATCCTTACAAGCACCAGATTTCTCTGGATCAGGCATAGCTGTTTGATCTTTGTATTTGTCAGATGCTAACTCGTTCCAGTCAGCATTTAAGTTGTCAATGATAGTCTTGTTATAAATAACACCAACAGCAGAAGCACTTGAGCCAAAGAGCTCATGGTCTTTATCAATAAAGCCGTCTACTACTTTATCTTTTAAAGGCAGATCATAGCTCTCTAGAACACCTTGCTCTTTTAATAAAAGACCGTCAGACCATGAGGCTAGAATTACAACATCAGCTACAGGATTTGCCTTTTCAGCCTCAAGTCTTGCCAAAATTTCACCTGTGGTGCCTTGAAAGACCTTTACCTCAACGCCAGTGTCGTTTTTAAATTCATTTGCCAATTTATCAGCAAGTTTAGCTGGGGATGGCATATACACTGTAAGCTCACCTGAAAGTTTGTCCTGAGCCTGACATTGCATAGTGACAGCAAATAAAGCTGCAATAGCGTTTTTTACTAGTTTATTCATGTTTTTTTCCTAACTTTGTCAAAGTTATATAAGCTAAAAGTTCAAATCGTTTTTAAAGGTGTAGAGCATTTAAAGTAAAGTTCGTCTATATGACTTACACTCTGATAATGTTTTCGTTCTTTACAAAGATCTTAAGGTTCTTACCTACAGGTAAATTTTTTGCTGTAGGAATACACCAGTGACTCTCCCCATGTTTAAAATGAGCTTCATAAGAGCTGCCTAAAAACTCTAATGAGGTTACCTGACAGTCAAAATCAACACTGTCTGCCTGCTTTTCAAGACTTGCCTTTTCAGGTCTGAACATGGTGTTTTGACTGATCCAGTTTGAAAGACCTACAAACTTTGCGACAAAGTGTGTGGCAGGTTTTGAATAGATGTTCTCAGGAGTGTCGTATTGCTCTACAGAGCCTTTGTTTAATACAGCTATCTTATGGCTCATTGACATCGCTTCAGTCTGATCGTGAGTTACAAAGACAGCGGTAATACCTAAGCTTGAGATAAGCGCTGTAAGCTCGGTGCGCATGGCTTTGCGCAGTGAACTGTCTAAAGCAGAGAGTGCTTCATCAAAGAGAATGCACTCAGGTTCAATTACAATCGCTCTAGCAAAAGCAACACGCTGTTGCTGACCGCCTGAGAGACTGCCTGGGTATCTAAAGGCAAAATCCTCAAGTTCAACAGCTCTTAAAGCTTTCATAACCTTTTCTTTTAGATTCTTTTTCTTTTTTAAAGCTCGCAAGCCAAAAGCTACATTCTCAAAAACAGTTAGATGAGGCCATAGAGCAAAGTCCTGAAAGACATAACCTAAGTGTCTTTTTTCTGGTTTTATGAAGATCTTTTGCACAGATGAGAAGACACATTTATCGCCTAAATAGATTTCGCCTTCATCAGGTACTTCAAGACCTGCAATCATGCGTAAAAGGGTGGTCTTACCACAACCTGACGGACCTAAAAGAGTGGTGAGCTTTCCTGAATCTAATGACAGTGAAATGCCTTTTATGATCTCTTTATTGTCAAAGGATTTTTTTATATTACAAAGGCGAATTTGCATCGGTAATCTCCGTAAGTTAGGTCTCAATCAGTTAACTGTGAGTTCACTGCACATTTGAGCTAACTTTTAAATTTCTTTTACAAGCTACGAAGGAACAAGTTATCAGTGACTTTGTAAAGTCTATGTATGCAGATCATGGATAACGAATGTAAATTTAGGAAAAGAGAATTGTTAAGAATTGGTAAAGCTAAATTATTGGCATTATCAAGAAGTATTAGCGCTTTGAAAGCAGGTAAATGGCAGGAGTGAACTTAACACAGATCATTATGGTGCATTCAATTTTTTAAACAGAGAGACGCAACTTTATAAAGCCTTTGTGTAACAGAGTTTATGCGCTTGTAAAAGTGTTTTTATATTGCCTACAAATAGCAAATTTCATATAATGTACGCATTTTTAAGACAAGTAATCAATGTTGATTTTCCTTTCTAATGAAAGGGAAACGATTTTGTGTGCAATAAATATGATGAAAATGTCGATGATAAAAGTATCGATGAATTTTCATCATAGAGATTTTACACAGAAAGCTATTGATGCCCTAAATAAAAGAGGCTTTTTTATGTCAATGCGTTCAATTTACTGTGGTAATGTAAATTTAACCAATAAAGACAGCGAGGTTACTTTATGCGGTTGGGTTAACCGCAGACGTGATCTTGGTGGTCTGATTTTTATCGATTTAAGAGATAGAACAGGTCTTGTTCAGGTAGTATTTGAGCCTGATAATGAGTCAGTTCATGCTCTAGCATCTACTTTAAGAAATGAGTACTGCATCTGTGTAAAGGGTACCGTAAAGGCTCGTCCTGATGACCAGATTAACAAGAAGATGGCTACAGGCGAAATTGAAGTTTATGCTAAAGAGCTTAAGATCTTCAACAAAGCTGGTGTTCTGCCATTAGACTTCAATCAGGATAACTCTGAAGAGCAGCGTTTAAGATACAGATATCTTGATTTACGTCGCCCTGAGATGGTTGAGAAGTTAGTAACCAGAGCAAAGATCACTCACTTTGTAAGACATTTCTTAGATGAGAATGGTTTCTTAGACATCGAAACCCCAATGTTAACCAAGGCAACCCCAGAAGGTGCTCGTGATTACTTGGTTCCATCTCGTATTCATCATGGTAAATTCTATGCACTTCCTCAGTCACCTCAGCTGTTCAAGCAGCTGTTAATGATTGCAGGTTATGACCGTTACTATCAGATCGTAAAGTGCTTCCGTGATGAGGATTTAAGAGCTGACAGACAGCCTGAGTTCACTCAGATCGATGTTGAGACCTCATTCATGACCTCTCAGGACGTTCGTGACATCATGGAAGAGATGATGCGTGAGCTGTTCAAGAGCATTAAGAATGTAGATTTAGGCAAACTTCCTGTTATGAAATGGGAAGAGGCAATGGACAGATTCGGTTCAGACAAGCCTGATTTAAGAATTCCATTTGAATTAAAGCTAGTTGATAAGGCTGTTGTAAACTCAGGGTTTAAGGTTTTATCAGAGCCTGCTAATGACAAAGACAGCAGAGTAATTGCTTTTGCTCTGCCAGGTGGCGCAGCTTTAACTCGTAAGAAGATTGATGAGTATACAGACTATGTTAAGAAGCTAGGTGCTTCAGGTCTTATCTACATCAAGGTAAACGACTTAAATGCAGGTGCTGAAGGTCTTAAGTCATCAATTGGCAAGCATGTTTCAGAGCAGGAACTTTTAGATTTAGTAAAACTGTCTGAAGCTAAGACTGGTGATATCGTCTTCATCTGCTGTGGTAAGAGAGTAAAGACTGCAACTGCAATCGGTTCACTGCGTATTAAGGCAGCAAGAGATATGAACTTAGTAGCTGATGGCTATAAAGCTCTATGGGTTGTAGACTTCCCAATGTTCGAAATGACAGAAGAAGCAGGTCTTACCGCAATGCACCACCCATTTACCGCTCCAAAGGATGTAACTCCTGAGCAGTTAATTGCTGATCCTATGTCAGTATATGCTGATGCTTATGATTTAGTTATCAACGGTTATGAGTCAGGGGGTGGTTCTGTTCGTATTTACGATGAGAACATGCAGAACGCAGTATTTACTGTTTTAGGCATTTCTAAAGAAGAGGCTCGTGAGAAGTTTGGCTTCTTATTAGATGCTCTATCATTCGGTGCTCCTCCACATGCAGGTCTTGCATTCGGTCTAGACCGTGTAACCATGCTGTTAACAGGTACCGATAACATCCGTGATGTTATTGCCTTCCCTAAGACAACAGCTGCAGCATGTCTAATGACAGATGCACCTAACGTTGCAAGTGAAGATGCTTTAAGAGATCTTGCAATTTCTGTAACAGATTTTGAAAAATAACGCAGTGCGTTCATTTAGGAGATAAAAATGTCAGGTCATTCAAAATGGGCTAATATCCGTTTCCGTAAAGCAGCCCAGGACGCAAAACGTGGTAAGGTATTTACCAAATTAATTCGTGAAATTACAACTGCTGCTCGTATGGGTGGCGGTGATGAGTCAAGCAACCCACGTCTGCGTTCAGCAGTTGTTGCTGCTTTAGCTCAGAACATGACTCGTGATACCATCAAGCGCGCAATCGAGCGTGGTGTTGGTGGCGGTGACGGTGCTGACTTAGAGAATATCACTTACGAAGGTTACGGTGTAGGTGGCGTTGCAGTTATGGTTGAGTGCATGACTGATAACCACAATCGTACCGCTTCAGATGTTCGTCACGCATTCACCAAGTTTGGTGGTAACTTAGGCACTACAGGTTCTGTAGGCTACTTATTCACCAAGAAAGGTGTAATCAGCTTTGCTCAGGACGAAGACGGTAAGATGCCAATCGATGAAGAGCAGGCAATGGAAATCGGTCTTGAGGCTGGTGCTGACGATATCGTAACCAATGATGATGGTTCAATCGATGTTTACACTGCTCCTGAGGCTTTTGCTGATGTTGTTGAAGCATTCGAAGCTAAGGGCATCAAACCTACAAACGCTGAAGTTTCAATGGTTCCATCTACAGAAGCAGAATTAGATGCTGACAATGCAGCTAAGTGCATGCGCATGATCGACGCTTTAGAAGATCTTGATGATGTTCAGAACGTTTACCATAACGCATCATTCCCTGATGACGTTGAGTTAGACTAAAAAAGAGAAAAATTTTTTAATAATTTTTTTGCTTTTTTGGTATTCATAACCTATAAATATTTAGTTGAATGGGCAAGAGTTAATCTCTTACCCATTTGCGTTTGTTACGACTGCAGCGTCTAGGAAAATTATAATAATGGATAACAATTCAGCAAGTACAGAATTTAAACAGTTAATTGCAAAAGGAAAAGATCAGGGCTATCTGACCATTGATGAGATCAATGATTTAATTCCACCTGATATTATCAGTGGCGATCAGCTGTCTGTTTTCATTCAAACATTCATTGATATGGGTATCAATGTTTGTGAAACCCCTCCTGAGGCTGATGATATTCTTTTAAACGGCAATTCTCAGACTGACTCAGAGGATGTTGAGATTGTAGCAAACCAGCTGGATAGTTCAGTTGACATCGGCAGAACTACAGATCCTGTTCGTATGTATATGCGTGAAATGGGTAACGTTTCTCTTTTAACCAGAAAAGACGAAATTGAAATCTCAAAGCGCATCGAGAAGGGTACTAATGAAGTTCAGCTGTGTCTTGTGGAATATCCTCAGGCTATGGAAGAACTGTTCTCTCGTTATGAGCAGACCTTAGATCCAGACTCAGAGATTAAGCTTGGCGATATTATCAACGGTTTTGCTGATCCTAATTCACAGGAAAGTGAAGATGGCGAAGATATCGCTATCGATGAGAAAGCAGAAGCAGAACTTGATAAAGAGCTTGAAGCTTTAGATGAAGAAGATGAGTCAATAGAGCTTGATAAGAAGAGCGCTAAGAAAGGTAAGAAGGCTACTAAGGCATCTAAGAAAGAAGCAGAAGCAGAAGATGCTGATGCAGATGACGATCTTGATGATGCTGATGATGGTGCTGATTCACCTACAGATTCAGGTCCTGATCCTGAGGAGACCAGAAAGCGCTTTACAGAGCTTCGTGTTCAGTTTGATAAGGTAACAGCAGCAAGACAGAAATCAACAACTGATAAGAAGTACAAGAAAGAGCTTGAGAAATTAGTAGAGATCTTTAAGACCTTTAAGATTGTACCTTCACAGTTAGAAAGCTTATTACGTAAGATGCACGATATGATGGATCGTGTAAAGCGTCAGGACAGACGTGTACGTGAGATTGCTGTTGGCCGTTGTGGCATGAAGATTGACGAACTCAAGAAGTATTACAACGAAACAGAAACTGTTTCTAATATGGACTGGTTCGAGAAGGCTGTTAAGGTTAAGAAGCCATATGCAGCTAAGCTTAAGGGCTATGAAGCTGAAATACAGAAGTGTGTTGAAGCTCTAAAAGAAATTGAAGACGATTCAGGTATCAACATCGCACGTCTGCGTGACTTATCACGCAGGATCATGATGGGTGATGCTATGGCAAAGAAAGCTAAGAAGGAAATGGTTGAAGCTAACCTTCGTCTTGTGATTTCTATTGCTAAAAAGTACACCAACCGTGGTCTGCAGTTCCTGGATCTGATTCAGGAAGGTAACATTGGTCTGATGAAGGCTGTAGATAAGTTTGAATACCGCCGTGGTTATAAGTTCTCAACTTATGCAACCTGGTGGATTAGACAGGCTATTACAAGATCTATTGCTGATCAGGCTCGTACTATTCGTATTCCTGTTCACATGATTGAGACAATCAATAAGCTCAACAGAATTTCTCGTCAGATGTTACAGGAGAAGGGTAGAGAACCTACACCTGAAGAGCTAGCTTCAAAGATGGGCTTACCTGAGGAGAAGATCCGCAAGGTTATGAAGATTGCAAAAGAGCCTATTTCTCTTGAGACTCCTGTTGGTGATGATGACGATTCACATTTAGGAGATTTCATTGAGGATAGCTCAATTGTGGTACCAGCTGAGGCTGCAACTTCAGAGAGCTTAAAGAATGCTATCAACGGTGTTCTAGATGAGATGCCTCCTAGAGAAGCTCAGGTTCTGCGTATGCGTTTTGGTATCGGTATGCCATCAGATCATACCCTAGAAGAGGTTGGTCGTCAGTTTGGTGTTACCCGTGAGCGTATTCGTCAGATCGAAGCTAAAGCTCTGCGTAAGCTCCGTCATCCATGCAGATCACAAGGTTTACGTGGTTTCTTGGATTAACTTTGAGCTAATTGCTTCAAGTAAATTATGTTAAAAGAAGGCGCCAGATGGCGCCTTCGTTCTCATTAGAGCTCTTAATTTAAGATCTGGGCATAAAAAATGGACCATGTAGTACATGATCCATTCTTTTATTCTTTAATAAGCTGTTTATTAAAGTTCTGCGCCTAATTCCTGACGAATGTAAGCACCAGCACCTAACAGACCAGCATCACCGTTTGAAATTACATATACAGGGATCTGCTTTAAGGTATCCTTGAAACGGCCCTTTTCCTCAAACTGTTTTCTAAAGTCAGTGTTCTTGAAGTAATCGATAAAGCGAGGAACGATACCACCTGCGATATAAACACCACCCTTAGTTAACAGGTCGATAGCTAAGTTACCGCCAAATGAACCCATTAAAGAGCAGAATACATCAACAGTTTCCTTGCAGTCTGGGCATGGATCTTTAGCAAAAGCACTAGCTGTCACATCACAAGGCTCAACATCTTTGATCTCATGGCCGTTCAGCTGAGCAATTGCCTTATAAACGTTTACCAACCCCTGACCTGAGAGTAATCTTTCGCCTGATACGTGATCAAACTTTGTACGTAATACTCTTACAATTTCATCCTGTCTTGAATTGGTAGCAGCAATATCAACGTGACCGCCTTCTGATGATAGGGCAATCCATTTGCCGTTAACCTTGATTAAGTGACCTACACCTAAACCGGTACCAGCACCATAAATTGCTTTAGGAGCATCAGGATCGATCTTATCGCCACCGATCTTGGTCATCTTGTCTAGAGAAATAGCGGTAGTACTCATAGACATAGCAGTAAAGTCGTTGATGAACTCTAATTTTTCTAAACCAAGGTTCTTTTTCATCTGAGAGATTGAAAATTCCCAAGGGTTATTGGTCATCTTGATGTAATCGCCATCTAAAAGAGTAGCGATAGCGATACAAGCAGAGTCAAACTTAGCGCCAGTTTCTTCTCTGAATTTAACAATAACTTTTTCTAAAGACTCGTTTTCTACTGAAGAATAAACCTTTGTATTTGATAAACTGCCGTCTGCTAAATTAACTAGTGACAGTCTTGCATTAGTGCCGCCCACATCGCCAACTAATGCTAATCCCTGAAGCTGACTCATTATTGACCTCTGACAAAAATATATAAAAAACTGCGGATAATTATACTTAAAATCTATTGTTGAATTATCCACATAATTAAACATTTTATTCTAATTTTTTAAACCCTTTTCGTCAAAGGCAAGGTGCACATTTTGTGAACAGCGCTGTTCTTTATCGTTACGATAATTCCTCTTCTTTTTCGCTGTCATTACTGTTGTCAGCTAACATCTTATTAGGCTCTTCTAAAAGGCTTAAAGATGCTAAAAGAGACTTTGAAATGATCTCACGAACTACAGAGTAGTTATTCTGAAAACTCAAAGTAGTGTTTCTTTGTTTTGGACTGAAGGTTACCTTTTTGTTCTCTATGATGTCTGATAATGTTTTCTGTTTTTTAGGTTTCTCATAGTAATAGTTGTTATTAGATTCTTCTTCAGGTTCAGCTTCTACATTAAAGTCCTCATCGTAGAAGATGTCATAATCGTCTACTTTGGCGTATTTGTCATCAGGTAAATCTGCATTAGTAAAGCCCTCATCATAAGTTTTGTCATTCTCATCTACCTTATCGTACTTTTCATCTGGAAGATCTGGATTGGTAAATCCACTGTCATAATCCTTGTCATCATCTTTAGGAGTGTCATACTTGTCATCTGGCAGATCCTCATTTGAGTAGAGGTTGTCAAAGTCCTTTTCGTCTTCTATTTCTTTATCAAAATCCTCATCAGGATTATTGTCGTTGGTAAAGTCATTATCAAAGTCTTTTTCATCCTCAATACTAGGTTCAAACTCCTCATCAGGATTATCCTCATTAGTAAAAGGAGTATCAAAGTCACTCTCATTTTCAGGCTCTTTTACGTATTCCTCATCAGGATTTTGGTCACTAGTAAAGTCATTATCAAATTCAGCGTCGTTTTCAGGATCTTTTTCAAATTCCTCATCAGGGAGTAAATTACAGTCAAAATCGCTGTCAAAAGACAGATCAGTATCGTCTACCTTACCCATATCAGGATCAGGCTCTTCGTCTGCGATGTAACCTACATCAAAGTTCTCATCAAGATTTGGCTTGCCGGTAGGTGCTTCAAGACTAATAGTATGAGTGCCTTTTTCTGACTTATTACCATCTTTTACAAAGTAAAAAGTCTGACCGCCATTTTTTGAGGTGTATTCATGGTTATAGTTACCTTCTTTTTGAATACCAAAGGCATACTTGTAGGTAAGGTCAACATAATCATTTGAGTTAAAGTACTTGTTGTTTCCAATGAGATCATCATAGTTGTAAACCTTATTAAAAGTGTCGGTTACAAAAATCTGGTCACTGTCTATAAAGTAGGGGATAAAGAAACCACAGTTCTGATAATAGCCGTCAGCTTTAATGAACTCCTGAGAGTTATGCTGATACTCATTATCAATGGCAGTTACAGATTGGCTAAAGCCTACTGAATTGATAACACCTAAATCATAGCCATTTGAAAAATCAGTCTTTCCAAAATTAGCTCCAGTTAAATTAAGCTCATCTTTTAGTTCACCTAAAACACTGCCAAAGACATAGTTGTCTCTTGAGAATAAGTGTTGCTGAGTTTTAGCGCTAAAGCCAGCACTTACATTTTCAAAATGTGATGGAGTAACCTCAAAAGTTGCAAGACCAGCTAATCCTCCTGCGTAGATTTTATGGTTACTTAAGTTTGAAAAGCTCAAAGACAGATAGTCGACCTCAACGTTTTTTATCGTTGAGTTTTTGATGACACCTGCTAAACCTCCGATATAAGTTTCGCTGTTAGGTGATCTTAAGGCAATGGATGGATTTTTAATTTTTAGGTTCTCAACAGTAGCACCTTCTAAAGTAGAGAAGAGTCCTACGTTATTCCCAAGATCTGTACCTTTGCCTTCTAAAGCATAGGTAATTGAGTTAAAGGCGCCTTCAATACTGCCTGTAAAGTCATTAGAACCTGTAATTTGAGCATCAAGTGTACCTAAATCAATATCGTTGGTTATAAAGTAACTGCCATTAGGATCAGCTGCCATCTTTAAGAACTCTTCCTTAGTAGATACAGCGGTCTTATCAGTATGGTCAAAAAGACCATCTTCTTTGATAAGGCCCAGTTCATTTTCAAGATCGACAGGTTTTGAAGAACCGATATCAATTCTCTTAATTGAGCTGTGAATGGAGACAGTGTCTTTTAAGGGCTTTACGTTATCTAAGACACCTGTATTAACCATGATATTAGAAATGTCACGAATTATGACCTGACTGCCATCAATGATGGTGTTTTCTGCTAAAAGCGTACCAATGAGTTTGACCTTACCCATACCTTGTTTAGTAAATTCAAAATCACCGGTGTCAATGAAGTTATCTACATTCTCTTGAGTAAGTTTTGAGGTGGATAAAATGGCATTATTGGCTTTAAATGAACCTGTAATACCAATGTTAATGCCATTAGGAATGATAAGGTAAATGTTATTGTTGCCAATGGAACTTACGTTACCGTCAATAACTGAAATATTGCTGCCTTTGACAATATTAAGATAGGTAGCCTCACTACCTGTAAAGACTACACTGTTGCCTTTGGCAACAGAAAAGTCATTCCAGGAAATTACATTACGATCTGTTGATGAACTTATGAACATGGAGTTAGGTCCTCGTGAGACCGAGGCCCCTCCATGAATAATCTTTTCGCCTGTAGGCAAAGCAGCTGCGCTGTTGGCGCTTTTAGCTGCAAGCGCAAATAAAGAGAAGACAAAGATTGGGAGTAAAGTTACTTTCATAATTTACCTTAATGCGTAGTTCTAGAGTTAAGAGTGCTTAGTTAGATTTTTGAATAGCCTGCTTTTAACAGGAATTTTGCTGAGTCTTTGGCGTATTCTTTGTTTTTACCGATAGCTTTGCTTACTGATGCTGTAAGGTAAAAGCCTCCGTAAGTTAAATCAGCACCGCTACCTACTGCATATAAGGATTCTTTCCCCTCAACATTGACGTTTTTAGCATAGGCCTGCATGAAATTTACAAAGAAGTCCAGATACGGTCTGCTCATAAGCTTTGTCTGCAATTTAAGATCGTGAAACAGACCTAAATCAGATGAGGCTAAGGAGCCTTCATAAGCAGATACACCGTAGGAGCCACCTGGAATGAATTTGTCTGAAGCATCAACTGACTTTTGAGCATATTGAAGACACAATGTGTTAGATAAAGAGAAATCCTTATAGAAGTTCCAGTTTAACTTTGAGTCAAAGTTAGCAAGCAGATATGCGCGTTGAGAAGTATCGTCTGATAAATTGCTTTTATCCTGCACCAAACCATAGTCTAGTTTTAGAGAGTTTAAAAAGTTTAAGTTGTCTTTAAAGGCATCAGTATCGAGAGTAAAGTAGCCACCGAATTTATTGCGTTTTAAATTTAAGCTGTAGCTTTCAATCTTATCGGTTAAGTTCTTATAGTAAGCGCCACCTGTAAAGTTCACTCTGCTGCCTAAGGTTCTGTACAAAGGCTCTTTTAAATAGAGATTGCCTCCTAAGGAATTACCTTTTACATCTAAAGAGTCATAGGTGTCCCCAAGATTATAGCTTCCATAATTGAACTGAAAGCCAAAGACAGTAGGGTGAGATGAGACTGGAATTGAATATCCTAGGATAAGATTATTCTGTCTTTTATCGGTTGTGCCTACAAGTAAGTAACCTCTGTCAGCATGTTTTGTAAGATTATGAGAGTTAAGCGACAGGGTATAACGATTCTTACCTGTAGATTCATTGCCGTAGTTGTCGTAGCTTAATTCATAGCCAAAACGAGAACGACCTTTAAGATCTAAGGTTAATGAGGCATGATCCTGTTTGTTCTCTGAGTTCTCAAAGTAGCCTGCTATATCAAAGATGTTAAGATCCTTAATCTTAAGTAAGCTTGCATTCAAATCATTGGAGTTGATCTCTTTACCTTGGAACTTACGTACATTCTCAGTGAGCATGTAGGCTGTTTTAGGTGAGAGAGAGGCATAGTTTGCAATCTTTATGTCATCTAACTTTGCAGTTTTGACAATAACCTCTACAACTCCATTCTGACTTTGCTGCTCAGGATAGAATGCCTGAGCTGCAAGATAACCATTCTTTCTGTAATAATCAGAGATCTCGTTTAAAAGAGTTTGCAACAGTGCAATATCAATCTCTTTGCCTAGATATGGATTGAGCTTTTTATCCATAGAGCTTTTATCAATTCTGGCTCCAGACTTGATAATGACGTTACTAAGCGTCAAAGCGTGTACTGAAGGTACCGATGCAAGTGAGAGCAGGGCAAAGGAGAGCGATAAAGTAGTAAGTTTGTGTTTTAGCATACGACATCCTAATAATTAAATGATGTCGTATTGTCAGGGTAGAATTTAGAACTTAGGCTTTTTTACTGGCAAATAATGCAATTTTTAGCAAAATAATTTATAACTTTATGTTTCATAAAGATTTTTAATTGCTGAAAAAAGTCCTTTTACAAGGATTAAAAAGGCAAAAGCAAGTAAAAGATAGCGAAAGAGGTTGAATACAACCATCATATGCGTAAAAGTTTGTGGTGCTGTATCAAGTGAGGTTACAAAATCCCCAAAGATTAGCTTTTGCTGAAGATAGAAAGCCCATGGCAGAGCACAAAGACAGGCAAAAATACCGGTTTTAAAATAGGCTTTGTTTTTGTTGTAGGTATAAGCACTAAAGATAAGCGATACACTGCCTAAAAGTAACAGCACAGTTCTTACAAGAGTGTCAGGACACAATGCATAGGAGTTTGTAGCAAATATAAACAGAAGAATTAGCAGAATGCTGAATTTTACTATCTTGCTGTAAGTATCCATGAAAGCCTCAATTTAGGTTAAATTTAATTGAAATTGTACCTAAAAATTCCTAGAATAACACACACTTGTGCTGTTTTAGCTCAGTAGGTAGAGCAACTGATTCGTAATCAGGAGGTCGCCAGTTCGATTCTGGCAAGCAGCACCAGTAGATTATTTGTGACATTTACAGTTTTCCGTCTGTTCAAAATCCTTTTATATTCTGTTAAAAGAAGCTCCAACCATGGGTATGGTTAAAAGCAGAAGTCTCTGAATAATAAGTTATATCCTTTTAAGACCTTTTTAGAAGAAAAAGATCTGAAAACGATAAGAGCCTCGCAATGAGGCTCTTAAAATGTTGTTTCTGTAACTTAAGAATAAAACAGCGCAATCTGATTTTTAAAATCTAATCTGCTTTTTTCTGCCAGGGCGAGGAATGTAAACAAAGATAATACCGATAATTGCACCACATAAAGCAATTAAAGCACCTTGTAACCACCAACGCATCTGCATGTCTAATTCTTTTGTTTCAAGCTTATCAGCATAATCACGTCTTGTAGCATCAAGATCTTCTAACTGATTGTTTTGCTTTGATAACTGCTCTTTTAGAACTGCATTCTCTTTTTCTAGTTTCTCAACTTTAGCTTTAGCAGCCTGATAGTCTTTAGCTACGATAGAGTCATAGTTATCTAAATCGTTCTGTAATTTAGCAACCTGACCTTCTAAGATCTCTACTTTTGCCTTACCGCATGGTTCTGTCTGAAGATCTCTAGTCTGCATCCATAACTGTTTGTTGTCGCCTTCAACTAAAACAAACTTCTTGTCATCAGACATCTTGATGAATTTAAACTTCTCACCTACATGAGTAGCCTGAACAATTCTGCAGTTTGCACTAGGGCAAGTTCTTAACCAAACGTTAGCTGCTTCTGATACATAAACCTCATCGCCTACTTGAGATTCCTCAACAGTAGCTGGTTTTGTAACTTTAATTTCAGCCTGAGAATTATCAGTCTGAGTTGACTGTTCGGTTGATTGTGTATTGCTTCCTACTGTGTCTTCAGCAAAAGCAGAGTTTGCTAAAACAAGAGAAGAACACACTAAGGTAAGTGATAAGATATTTTTGATAGATTTCACGATAAATCCTTAAATTCAAATCGATTTTGTCGATTTGAATATTCTGAAAGTTTTGATCATTTTGAAAATTGTTACAATTTTAGCACAGTTGATATAGCTGATTAAAAATCACACATGTTAACATCAACATGGCTACTTGTGTCCGCGTTCGTTGCGCAGGGGCCAAGTAACTTACGGTAGACACTCAATTACAGTAGTTACATTCTCTTAAAGAATGGAGATCCGATCTTCCAAAAAAGAAGTCTTATTTCGTTTTACAGTCAGATTTTGGTGCATGTTGGCAGTGCAGACACGCAAATCTTGAATAGCTTTTTTCATATTTGAGCTTTTTGTGAGAATAATCTAGGCACAAACACTAAAAAATCTCTTATCATAGGAGTAACGAACGGAGAAAGACTATGAATAACAAAGAGATTGAGCTTAAATTTGGCTATGAT
>ERZ808245.585-NODE-585-length-17639-cov-8.890696_pt1 | contig 17639 bp, 4 predicted proteins | sample MGYA00521243_ERZ808245 | MGnify/ENA primary metagenome ERZ808245 (study PRJEB31516, sample SAMN03275576) | gut metagenome | biome: mammalia-associated habitat; material: feces | host: Papio cynocephalus | place: Kenya | collected 2012-07-07 ... | reverse complement strand
TGTTGTGTGCAAGTGCCATGATGCTCTCCGTAGCATCATGGGCACAAGCACCGGTATATACCTGCGACTTTGAAGACGCTGCCGAACGCGCCAAGTGGGTGCCCAACACCGTAGCGCGAACAGATACCAAACTCCCCAACCTGTGGTATATCGGTGCTCCCGGGCACTTTGCCCCCATGGGCAGCAACGGGCTTTTCATTTCGTCTGATGGAGGCAAGACAGCAAGTTCCACAGCAGATGCCACGATGTTCGTCACGGTAGCACGCGACATGTCAGCCATTCCCGAAGGAGACTATAACCTCTATTTCGATTGGCAATGCAAGGGTAAGATGGGTACAGGCGAGGGGCTCTATGTTTGTTGGGTACCCGACAGCGTGAAAATCAATAGTGCTATGGGCATTGCGGATATTCCTGTGTGGGTGAAAGACTATTGGTGTGCCGACACTATCTTGTGCAATGCCGATTCATGGAGCATCGGAAAAGCGTCTGTACATCACGATGGCAAACCGCATAAATTAGTTTTCGTATGGTTCTGTCCGCGTGGCAAGGTCGTCCCGCCATCCGCATGTGTGGATAACATCGAACTGCGCCCCGTCACCCAATGCGCAGCCCCTACCAATATCTCCCACACCATTGAGGGTGATACCGTCACATTTAACTGGAAAGGCAATGCGGCATATTATCATATTTGGTGTTACGACATATTAAAAGGTACATGGCAAGAGCAGGACCACGTAGTGGGCAATTCCCACACTTTCACAGGCATTGCCGAAGGACCGCAATCTTTTATTATCCGTGCCTTCTGCGATAACGATACGCCAAGCGACTATGTGCAATACACCCAAATGATATTCCACAAAGGTCTCCGCTGCATTGACTACATGGATCTGACCAATGACAATTGTTGGACGGGAACTATCCTCACCCCCATGTTCCGACAGGGGAAAGAGGACTATGGCTTTGCCAACCTCAATAGCAAACACACCCTGCACTACCTCCATAACGAGTACGACCCGCTCACCAACTACGAGTTGCGCACCTGCCCGGAGGGCTATCTCGCTTCTGTGCGGTTGGGCAACGGAGGACCTATCGACGAACTTGGGGGCGATGGAACGGCGGAAGCCGTTGAGTATCGCTACACAGTCAAAGATAAAACATCCGGTATCCTGAAAATAAAATACGCATTGGTCCAACAAAACCCTATGACACACGAAGGACCTAAATTCTCATTGGATATTCTGCGCAATGGACAACCTTTGGCAGATAGTTGTGGCACGGTCTTGTTCACAGCGGGAGATGCCAGTGTTTGGAAGCAGGGTGCAGGCACAACAGAAAACGACAAATACATCTACAAGCCATGGACGGAGTTCTCCCTCAATCTGCGCGATTATATAGGTGAAACACTGACTATCAGACTGATAACAACCGACTGCTCTCAATCTGGACACACCGGTTATGCATACTTTGTACTTGACTGTGAGAGTGGCGAGATGACTGGTCTTAACTGTGGTGAAGACAATCCCACCACCGAGTTCCATGCCCCCGATGGCTTTGACTACGAGTGGTATCGCGCCTTTGGCGACCAAACCCTCCTCTCCACCGACCGAACCTACACACTCTCCGACCCGCTCGACACCACCACTTACAACGTCCGCATCATCAACAAGAAGAACCACGCCTGCTACTACACCCTCTCCGTCAAAGGCGACCCGCGTATCCCGACGCCCAACGCCCTCTACGAGGCAAAAGAGATTCGTTGCGAGAATGTGGTCACCTTCCGCAACCTCTCCTGCGTCAGCCGCCAGAATATGGTCACCAAGCGCATCGAACCCACCACAGAACCCGTCTCCTCCCTCACATGGGACTTCGGCGATGGAACCGTCATCCAATCGCTCGACTCCGTGGTGAAGCATATCTACCCCAAGCAGGGCGGCAACTACACCATGCGCCTTATCGCAGGGGTCAGCAACGATGCCTGCATGGACACGCTCGAAATCCCCATCAACAACCTCCCCGACCTGCGCGACGATACCACCAAAATCTACGAGCACGTCTGCCAAAAAGACTATCCTCACGGCTATCCCTACGACAAGTTGCTCATCCAAAGGAACATCGACACCATCTTCACGTACATCGCCCAAAGCGGGTGCGATAGTCTCTGCCACCTGAAACTGCACTACCATTGGCAAGGACCTTTCACCCTGCACGACACCCTCTGCGGGGGCAAGACATTCGATTTCCTCGGGCGCACGCTCACGCAAGGTGGCTTGTACAACGACACACTGCACAACGCCTTTGGCTGTGACAGTATTGTGCAACTCGACCTCTACGAAGAGCCCCAACTCATTGTCAATATCCCCGACACCATCAACATCTGCCCCGAGGAGGCTGTCATCAATATCCCCTTCCACCTCGCTAATGGACGGGTGGACGCTCTCACCCTGCTCTTCGACGAAAAAGGGCACCTCGCGGGCTTCCAACCCGAGTACACTTTCCCCGCGGATACCAACATGCTGACCCTCAGCGTGCCTGCAGCCATCCGCCCCGACATCTATCCTGCCTCCTTGGCATACACCACCCCACTCTGCGAAGCACCCGCCACACCCGTCTATGTGCAGGTCTGCTACTCCGCAAGCATTATCCAGCAACGCCCACGCCTGCTCATGCTCATGAACAAAGACTACAACGGCGGCTACGAGTTCCAACGTTACCAATGGTTCCGTGACGGCAAACCTATTGAAACAGGGGGCAACAGTGCCAACTTGGCTGTCTCGCCCGACGACTTGGGACGGGAGTTCTATGTCAGCCTCCAGCGGAAAGGAGAAGACACATGGGTCCGCACCTGCTCGGTCTGGTATGGCAGAACCCCCGTGGAAGAGGTGCATGTCCCCGACATCAACTATCCGCTGCAAGTCTTCAACACGTTGGGCGTTTATTTGGGAGAGGCACAAGACGTATCCGAGTTAAATCATTTACCATTAGGAATTTATATTATTATCAATGGCAACAAGGCTGCAAAGATTATTCGTTAGTTTGCTCTGCCTCTTACTCGCAGGTAATATCTGTGCGCAGGCAGACCATTCTTCCTACCGCACTTACGCCGGCAGGCTGCCGAGACATTACATGGGAATCTCGTTGGGCGGAGGCGAAGCCAACAACCTCACAGACACCGTCAAGCACCTCGGCGGAGCGGGAGCAGGTATCGGGCTGCACTATGAGGTGCAGTACCGCTCGTGGATATTCGGCATCAGTCTCGAAGCCCAATATCAGTATCTGCGCGACCGGCTGCAGAACCCCTTCACCGACACGGAGGATGCCCTGCGGGTCTATGATATCATCGAACACGGTTGGCCTGTGTTCCAGGACAGCATAGCATATAAATACGAGTACAGCGACTATCTCGAAACAGGGCATCACGGCTCTGTCGCCTTCTCTGTCTATGGCGGAAAAGAGTTCACCAACGCCATGTATCTCCTGTTGGGTGTCAAGGTCACCATGCCTGTCATCTCCTCCTACCGTGCCAATGCCACCCTCCGCACCTCGGCGCGCTACTCGTGGGCAATCGAAGACCTCCGCGATTTGGGTCTGTTCCAGAAAGAGGAGTTGCACGACTACGGCGTCTTTGATGAGCACACCTACCAAAAGCCCACCCTGTCGTATTCCGACTACATGCGCATTGCCCCCTTTGTCGAATTGGGCTACACCATCCCCCTTCCCACCGACAAAACCAAGATGCGTGTCGGAGTCTATGGCACCTACGGCTTTCGCTTGGGCGAAAATCCCAAGAACCCCTTGGCAAATTACGACCAGGTGAAACGCGAATGGGGACGGAACATTCAATCTACGCAAATGCTTCAGGAAACGATACAATGGACTCCCCTCAATCACTCCGACCGCTATGCCTCCCTCCCCCACAACTTGGAGATAGGTGCAAAACTGACCATTCTCTTCGATGTCACCACGCAAAAGCAAATATGTCACTGCGTGAAGTAAGAATGTTAACCGAAGGATAACCGATACATAACCGAAGGATAACCGAAAGATAACCGAAGGATAATCGAGACCATGTCGGGAGGATACCGAGCCCATACCCCAACCGTCGAACCCTTATAAACAAGGAACCCAAATATCAATATTCACTATTAACAACAAACAAGTATGAGGAAAAAATTACTCTCCGTGTTGCTCACCTGTCTTATGGCAGTGGCAGCATTTGCAGGCAAAGAGCAACTCTATGTCCTGCACCAGGGTTTTGAGGAGGGGATTCCTGCCGATTGGACGCAGGAGTATCTCACTTCCTACCAACAACCTTGGACTGTTGAGAACGCCGCCGAAGCAACCTTCCCAAAGGTCTCTTTCGATGGCAGTAAGTATCTTGCTCTGCGCAATCATACCACGCAGACGCAACGGTTTGTGACGCGATTGGTGACACCTGTCTTCGACATCAAGGATGTCACACAACCCATGCTCATTTTCACACACGCGCAACTTCAGCGCACGGGAGATGTGGATACACTCCGTATCTACTACCGCAGTTCTGCTGACTCCCGTTGGGTGAGACTGCGCGAGTACGCCGACAAGATTTCCAACTGGCGCACCGACACCATCGCACTCACTGCCAAGACGGCTACCTACCAGTTGGCTTTCGAGGGTACGGACAATTTCGGACGTGGTATTGTCATCGACGAAATCATCGTACGCCCGAAGCCTACTTGTGTCAATCCGTCCAACATCGTTGCGGATAGTCTGGGTACCAACTCCGCCACCATTCGTTGGATGGGGTCGCTGGATGCTGACAACTTCCACATCATCCTCTCCACAGAGCAGCAGAAGGATTTGGACAATCCCGCAGCAGTGGTCCAAGACCTTACGGTTGAGGGGTATCAGCATACCTTCTCCGATTTGCAACGCAATGCGCAATACTACATATACATTCAGTCGCATTGTGGCGGAGACTTCTCCGATTGGGTGGAATATGCTTTCCGTACGCGCAATAGTGCACCGTTACCATACACAGAGAATTTCAACATGGACTATGCCTCCGGTGTGTTCTCCCATGTGGACTATTGGGTACACGGCACCAGCATCAAGCAGGAAGACGGAGAAATGGCGGCTATGCCTTATGTCAATAGAAACATTCATAGGGCCTGGTGGCAACGCTATTCCTACTCACGCACCACTTGTCTTGTCTTCAGTGGCGCATGCGACGATGAGTACTCCACCTCCTTCGTCCCCGCAGGGCAATACGTATATGCTGCAGCACCCGAGATGCAGGTTCCCGATATTCGCAACTTGGAGATTACTTTCTGGGGTACAGCCTATCAATACGTAGGTGCAAGTTATGCCGCAGGCTTGATAGTAGGTGTCATGGTTGACCCCAACGACTTCCACACCTTTGTGCCTGTCGATACCGTCTATGCTACGCAGAGCAATACGTTTAATCGCTATACCGTCTATCTGGACAACTATACGGGTGCGGGCAAGTACATCGCTTTCGCGTCCAACTTCAGCGACAAGCGAAACATCTTCTACATGGACGACCTCGAGATTGCCGAGAAATCAGCCACCAAGATGATTACGGGGGTATCGGTATCGGACGTTCGCGGGGCTGCTTTCACAGTGAATGCCAACCTCAATGGCAACACACGCTTCCAACTCGTAGTGGCGCGTGATACGATAGATACCAAAACCTCGCAATGTATCCTCGACCCGTCGGTATTACCCTCCGATTATATCTTTTTGGATAAGGAACTGAATGCCTCCGACTTACCATATCGGGTAACTCTGCCGGAGGGCGGCTTGTTTGCACAGGTCTATATACGTCCTGTCAGCGGCACTGACCACGACCGCTACACACTGCCTGTCAAGGTGCTTGTACCTATGTTCCTGCATAGTGACCAAAGTGTAGCCACAAGTTTCGAGGAGGACGACCCTGCCGGTCTTTGGTCACCTACACAACTGACTAATTTCCGTCTCACTGACCTTGACGAGACAGTCTCCAAATATCCGTTCTCTATCATCACTTCTCCTATCAACAATTGCTACAATATGCGTTGGCCTGTGGCAAGTGGCACCTCAGGTAGTCAAATCGGCTACCATTCTTATAGTGCCATTGCACTGGAGAAACGTCAGGAAGAGTCTCGCAATTGCACACAGAAGTACGGCGACTACGTTGCCCTTCCCGAATGTGAGTCGCTGAATGGTATGGTACTTCGTTTCTACATGCGCCCCACCAAAGCAACCAAGTTGTCCAACCGCGTAGCGGTGGGCGTAATGACTGACCCGTCCGACCCCTCTACATTCGAGCAGATTACTACATGCGAAGTACAGGACAACACCTATCGTGCTTTCGCCATCTCTTTCAATGCCTACAAGGGTAACGGTCGCTTCCCCGCTATCATGGCAGTCGATGCGCAGAACAGGCACAAAGATAGTAATGTTGAAGATGACCTCGGTTATACCCTCTCGGCGCAGTATATTGATAGCATCAGCCTGTTCCGTGGCACCGGCTGTATGGCTCCTACCGATGTACAGTGCGAGCCCTTCTACGACCAAGCCGTCATTCGTTGGACGGGTGCGGATGCCACCGAATATGTCGTGCGTCTCTATGCTGATGCCGATGCTGCCAAATTGTTAGACTCCGTGGTGGTCATGGGCAATACGACTACGTTCAAAAAATTGACAGGGCACACCACATACTACTACTCTGTGGCTACCAAATGCAGTGCCGACCAAATCTCGGAGGCAGACCTCAATATCTTCGCTACCACGTGTGTGCCTGCCGAACCGCTCCCATACATCGAAGACTTCGAGTCCTGGGTAGGAGGCGACAAGGTACAAGAGCCTCTTTGTTGGACAGGAAATTGGGTAACCTATCTGGGTTCCTACTATCCGAACATATACAATTACAGCGGATATGCTCACTCGGGAGACAAGAGTCTGTGTCTCACATATTACAACCACAATATGTTGAACGAATCCGGCTATCTCGCTCTTCCGCCTATGGAGGAGAGCATCTCCAAACTGCAGATGCGTTTCTATGCTATGGTTCGTTTCGGTGTCGGTGACACGCTGTATGTGGGTGTAATGACCGACCCCAATGATGTTAAAACTTTCGATACGATTGCCGCTTACTCATTCAAAGAGAAGAATGTGTACAAGGAGTTTGTTCTCCGTTTCGAGGATTATCAAGGCACAGGCAAGCACATCGCATTCATGATTCCGCAAGGAAAGGTGGGCGACATGTTCCACATTGACGATATCAAGGTGGACTATCTCTCCAACTGTGAGAAAGTACAAAATGTCTCGGCGCGCGACGTTACCACCGCAGGTGCTGACATCCATTGGACTAAGGGCAAAGCCACCACTTGGCATGTCTTGCTGGCCACAAAAGGAGACTTGGATTTGGGCTCTTCCGTAACGATTGATGGCACACAGATATTATCTGTTGACACCACCGCGCAGATGCCTTTCCGTATCACCAATTGTCCCAACACCAACGAGACATACTATGCCTATGTACGCGCCGTATGTGGCGAAGATAAGGGGGAGTGGTCTGTTCCTGTTTCATTCCGTACTATCTGTGAATCAATATCAGCAGGCGATATGGGGGTTATCAAGTGCGATGCGGATGCCGACCTTGATTGCTGGACATTGGGATGCCGTGTAGGAACTGCTGTCCCGAAAATTTATAGTCAGTCTTTGCGCATCTACAACGGATCAGACAACGATGGTGCCTATGCTATCATGCGACCTGTTGATGTGGATAGCATCACACGTTTGCAAATATCTTTCGATGCACATGGAGGCACATCGGCTAACTATCTGCGGGAAATAACAGTTGGTGTTATTACCAATCCTTCTGACTTGTCCACATTTAGTTCTGTCAAAGTGCTTTCACTCAATCAGGTATCGGAGAACACCGCCTTCGGCGAAGCACGCCGTTATGTAGTGCGTTTCGATACCTATACAGGTGACTACAACGGTGACTATGGCAAGCAAATCATGTTCCTCTCCGAGTCCGGTGACAAGCAGAACTACGTCTATATCCGCAACATTCGTGTAGATACCATCGGCAAGTGCTTGGAGCCTGTGGAGGTCAATGTGTCAGACATTGAAGCAACCACTGCCACCGTCACTTGGGAGCAATTGGATGGTTCGTGCCAAGTCCAACTCTTCAAGACTGCTGACGATAGCAAAATTGCCGACACCATTGTCGCAGGTACTTCCATTCGCTTTGCCGACCTCAAGGCAGTCTCTGCATACTATACCCGCGTACGTCATATCTGTGGTGTAGGCGACACCAGTGTATGGTCAGGCAATGTTCCGTTCAAAACCACCTGCCCTGCCGCTTATCCGTTGCCTTATACGGAAGACTTCGAGGATGTTGCTACAGGCACTCTGCCCGATTGTTGGGAAGCCTTTGGACGTAACTATAGCCTTGGAGTAAACACTTCGGCAAGTAAAGATGGTAACAATGGACTTAAACTGGACCGTTCCACATCTTACTATAGTTATGCCGTACTGCCTAAGATGGACGGCTACATAGGCGACCTCATGCTTTCTTTCGATTACAAGAAGGGAGAAAGCAGTAGGGCTGGCTACTTTGTGGTAGGTATTGCTACCGACATTACCAGTGAAGAAGGCATCGTCTCCACACTGAAAGTAATAGACAGCCTGTCTATCGCTAAAAACAAAAAGTCTTGGTATTCCTATTTGCGTACACTTTCCGCTTATACAGGAGAAGATGGCTACATTGTACTATGGGCTCCGAAGGCTGATTTGAACATGAATAAAAGTTACATCTACGTGGATAATATCCGAGTAGAGAAAGCACCTACCTGTCTTACTCCTAAAGGCTTGACATTCAAGACGGCGACCACCACCTCAGTGACGCTCACATGGACGCCCAATGGCAAAGAAACCGCATGGGACATTGCCTATGTGGTTAAGGGTGGCGACATTGCCGATGCCAAGACTGTTACAGTCAGCACCACAACGGGCACCGTTACAGGTCTCACACCTGCCACGGACTATGACTTCTATGTGCGTGCAAACTGTGGCAATGACGATGCATCCGAGTGGAGCAACAAGGCGACGGGTACCACACTCACCTTGGTAGAGTTGGCAGATGCGCATTGGAATTTCGACAACCCCGATACCAAACAGCCGAACCCTGCATACACCACTTATACTGCCGAGAATGGTTGGATTATCTCCACTCGAAGTACTAGCATGTACAAGATGCCGAATATCATTCAGAACGCACGTTACACCACTTCGGGTACCATTGCCAACCACTACGCGCTGTCAGACAGTTGTGCACTGCAATTCAACTCAAGTGGTTATGCTATTCTACCGGAGATAAATGCCGATTTGAATACGTTGCAACTGCGTCTTTCCGCACGTGCCATCTACGCTATCGGCAGCCAGGTTCAAAATGCGGACTCTGTGTATTCCACCAATACGGGCAACACAATCATCCAAGTGGGCGTATTGTCAGACCCGTATGATTGGACGACATTCGAACTGCTTACTGCATATCCCCTCAAGCAAGTCACGGACGCAGACAAAACTACTATCGTTCCCGACGGGCATTGGGAAGAAGTGATAGTACCTCTTTGTGGTGCCAAGGGCAAGTATATCGCCCTCGTATCGGAGAGTTCGTACTATGTGGACAACGTAGTCATAGAGCAGGAGAAGGGTTGCCTTTATCCTACGATACTGACTGTGGATACGGCTACATCCGCTTACGCTACTCTCTCTTGGCAATCGTCCAAACAACAGTGGCAGGCACGTCTGCTTCTTGCTGCGGATAGCACCGTAGTGGACGAGGCAATCGTCAATGACAAGACATGGACTTCGCACAAACTGTTGCCCACCACAGACTTCTTCTTTGCAGTTCGTGCTATCTGTTCCGTTGCTGATACCTCTGCATGGGTAACATCTCCTGTATTCTCCACACCATGTGCGCCTACCCCTGTAGAAGGCTATTCCTTCGACTTTGAGACCAATCTTTTCCAAGACGAAAACTATAGACTATTGCCTCAATGTTGGACAGCAGGATGCCTCGTACAATATCTCAACATGACACCTGTGGTCAAAGAGAACAACACAGACCTGTACCACTTCCAGTACTCCCGCCGTGGTGAAGGCAACGCCCACGCACTCGAATTCAGGGCACAAGACAAAGAGTACAACTCGTATGTCATTCTGCCGGAAACAGCCTTTGAGTATGATAGCGTCAGCCTGCACTTCTGGATGCGCGCTGCACGTTTCCACACACTGGACTACGAATCAGGACCTAACACAGTGGGTGATGAGACTGATGTATTCAAACGTGATTTGGTAATCGGCACTGTGGCTGACATCAACGATTTCAGCACCTTCACAGCCCTTGATACTGTAACATATTCCAAGACATTCAAGTATGGCGATTTGTGCACAGACGACCCTACAGGCAATGACTTTTGGGAAGAGGTATTCATTCCATTGGCTAAGTATGCAGGCAAAGGTCGTTTGGCTATCTACTATCCGGGCAAGTGTGCACTCTCGTACAACACCAGTTATATGTACATCGATGACCTCGAAATCATTCGTAACACCTACTGCTTTGCTCCTACCAACCTGCGTGCTTTGGACATACATTCCAATTCGGCTACACTTTCTTGGTTGGTGGCAGGCACCGATAGTATCCATCTGCAATTGGCGCATACCGAAACTTTCGACTCTGCAACCGTGGTATTAGACACCTTAATGTCGCAAACCAATGGCAGACTTCCTATCAGGAATCTCCTGCCGAACCACACATATTTCTTCCGTCTTATGCACCTTTGCGGTGAAGAAGAAACATCGGATTGGGCCACCGGTACATTCACTACGGCAGCGGGCATACGCTTCAGCGAAAACTTTACTGCACTGCGCACCTATCCTGCAGGTTGGATGAGAGGTCATTCCGATCCAGAGAAAGTATTTAGCGGTGAAGAGGCTCTCGCCGTGACGCAAGATGGTTTACGTGGTTGGGAACGGAATACCGAGCATGGTGCCATTGCCGCTAACGAAATGATAACATCCACTACTACCGCAGCAGCCTCCGAGAATAACCATTGGCTTATCACACCGGTTATCGACCTTTCTTCGGTGGCTGCCGATGCCAAACTCATGCTCTCTTTCCGCCTCGGACTCACAGGCAGCACGGGCGGACAGCGGAACCCTGTGGGAGACAAAGACAAGTTTATCATTGCTATTTCCGAAGACCAAGGTGCTACGTGGACCAAGAAGAATGCCTTCTATTGGTCTGAGGATAAGGCTGATAAACCTGTTCACTCCTACGCTGGCATTCCGGAGAAGGGTACAATGTACCACTTGGATATGGCTCAGTACATAGGCAAACAGGTGAAGGTCGCTTTCATCAGTGCATCTACCACATGGCCTCCTTCCTTCAACAAAATTCGCCTTGCTTCCGTACAACTCAACACCGTGCTTATTGACAAGTACGCCGCCACTATCTGCAGTTATACTGACTACGAGGACGAGAATTTCTCCATAGACGCTACTGCGCTCAATGTGGATTCCACTACGGTATATGAGCAGTACGTACAGGCAGCCGTAGATGGTGTGCAAGACAAGTACTCCATCATGACTCTCACTGTTAATCATGTGCCCGAGACTGTCATCAACGACAAGGTTTGCGAGGGCGAGGACTACACCAAGTACAACTTCGCTATCCTCAACAATCGCACTTCCAACATCTATCGCCAGAAATTGTGCGGTGAAGGCACCGAAGCATGCGACTCTATCGTCACCCTGCACCTCACCGTCACTCCGCGTCTGCGTCAGGATGTCTATGAGACTATCTGCCAAGGCAACTACTACGAGTTCAATGGCACGAAGTACTACACCACCACTGTGCATGCTGACACGCTGAGTTCGTTGGTATCGGGCTGTGACAGTATCGTAACGCTCTACCTGACAGTGAATAATATACTGGAGGGTGAGCATACCGAGCATATCTGCCAAGGCGAATTTATCGAGTTCGGTAAGTTCGGCAAGATTACCGCTGCAGGTGACTACACCGATACTATCAAGAACTCCTTGGGCTGCGATAGTGTGGCTACACTACACGTCTTCACACACGAACCCACAGCCACAGTCTCGCGTGCGGCTATCTGTCAGGGTGAACGCTACACCAAAGACAACTGGCAAGGTCTCACCGCAGCAGGAGTGTACACCAGCAATGGGCTGAAGACCGTCTTTGGCTGCGATAGCATTGTAACACTCCACCTCATGGTAGCGGGTGCCGATATGACTATGCACGACTCCATTGCCGTTGACCAACTGCCGTACGTGCTGGATGGCGAAGAACTCCTGCCTGTAGGCACCGCCGAAGGCATCTACACCAAGGAGGTGAAACTCCTGTGCGGTACGGCTACTCTCACTATCACGGTAGGCGAGCCCACGGGTTTGCACTCGGTATTCGCAAGCAGTTTGGCTATCGCACCGAACCCGGTAGAGGCTGGGCAAGACATCCGCGTATTGGGCTCATTCGCAGCAGATGCGGTAGTGGAGGTTGTATCTACCACCGGTGCACGTATCTACTACGCTGAGAATGTGCTTAGTCCTGTCATCATACCGGGTATTCCTGTATCGGGTGCATACTTGGTAACGGTCACATCCAACGGACAAGTATTCCAATCGAAACTGATTGTACGCTAAGTAATTCTTACTCTTCTAATGAAGAGGGGCTGCCTGCAAGTGAGGTAGCCCCTCTTTAGTTTACATTCAGTTTCACTACGTTTAGGGATTGTGCAAATGCAAGAAAAATTGTAATTTTGCACCCGAATAGTAAAAATGAAACGACTGATAGGGATACTTGTTTGTGTGGTTTCTGCGTTGGCAGTATGGGCTGATGTCGAAGTCGTACTCACCGATTCGCTCACGGGAGAGCGTATCGGTGATGTCTCCGTCTTGGCATTGGAGACGGGGCAAGGCGGCATCAGCAACCCGCAGGGTGTGGCGCGACTGAGCCTCGCCAAGGGTGCCTATACCCTGGACATCACCCACCTCAGTTACCGCGAAGTGCTGCTGCCCGTAGAGATAAAAGACCTCAAGCAAATCATTCGCATACGCCTCGTACAGCAGACGCAAGTCATTGAAGAAGTGGTGGTTACCGCCAGCGAGTCGCAAGGCGCATCGTCTGCCTCGGTAGTCGGCAAAGAGGCTATGCAGCACCTGCAGCCGTCCAGTTTTGCCGACATAGTGAGTATGCTCCCCGGAGCGAGTACGCAAGACCCGAACCTGACCTCGGCGAACACTATCAAACTGCGCGAAGCGAGCAATGGCTCTACGAACAGCGACTATGATGCCGCCTCCCTCGGCACCAGTTTCGTGGTGGACGGTGCCCCTATCTCCACCGATGCGAACATGCAGTACGTGCAAGGCGGCAGCAGCGGGCAGGACGACCAACGGCAAGTGGTGAACAAAGGCGTGGACATGCGTACTATCTCCACCGATGACATCGAGAAAGTGGAGATTATCCGCGGCATCGCAGGTGCGGAATACGGCGATGTAACCAGCGGTGTCGTCAAGATAGAGCGCACGATGAAGCCTACTCCGTGGCGGGCACGTTTCAAAGCCGACGGCTTCAGCAAACTGTTCTATGTAGGCAAAGGCGTGGGCTGGAACAACGACCGCACCGTCCTCAACGTGGGGCTCGACTACCTCAATGCCAAGAACGACCCGACCAACACCCTCGAGAACTACCAGCGTATCACCGCTTCCGTGCGCTTGCAGAACCGTTGGCGCGTGGACGACACCAATATCCGTTGGCAGAACTGTCTCGACTACACGGGCAGCATTGACAACGACAAACTCGACCCCGACATCAACCACAACAAGGAGGACTCCTACCGCAGCGAGTACCACCTGATGAAATGGTGCAACACGTTGAACATCAGCAACAAGAGTCAGCAGTTCTGGTCGTTTGCCCTCACGGCGAACATCAGTTATTCGCTCGACCGAATCCGTCAGACCAAGTTCACCCAACTCACCACTCCCATCCAACCCGCCATTGACAATATGCAGGAGGGAAACGCCGATGTGAGCTTGCTGCCGTATCAGTACATCGCGCACCACCTCGTGGACGGCAAACCGATGAACGTCTTCATACGCCCCAAAGCCAACTTCTTCTTCCATACGTGGACGCTGGAACATAAAGCGGCAATGGGCATAGAATGGAAATACGACAAGAACTTCGGTCGCGGACAGGTATATGACCTCACGCGCCCGCTCAACTACTCGTCATACTTGCGCCCGCGGGCGTACAGCGACATACCCGCCTCCAACCAGTTGGCATGGTACATTCAGGACGACATCAACATCCCCATCCGCAAGACCTCCTTCGACCTCGAAATAGGTCTGCGCGGCACATCGCTGATGGGGTTGGACAAGGAGTACACCATGCACGGCAAGTGCTACCTCGACCCGCGCGTGAACCTGATGTACAATATCCCCGTGAAAGGCGGCAAGGTCTATATTGCAGCGGCGGTCGGACAGCACACCAAGATGCCGACACTCCTGCAACTCTACCCGAACCTCCTCTACGAAGACCTCAAGGTGCGCAATGTCACTATCTCGCAGGACAGCATCATGAACATCTACACCCACATCATCGACCCGACCAACTACCAACTCTCGCCTGCCCGCAACCTCAAGTGGGAGGTACGCGCAGGCTTCGAGATACACCAACACCGCTTCTCTGTCACCTATTTCCAAGAGCGTATGAACGATGGTTTCCGCTCGTGGAAGAACTGTGTACCCTACACCTACACCGTGGATTCCATTGCACCCAACGGCGACCGCACACCGCTGACCTACAGCAAGTTGCTTACCTATTCCATGACCACCAACGGCAGCGAGATATTCAAGCAGGGCGTCGAGTGGCAGTACTCCTCGCCGCGTATCCCTGCTATCTGCACACGTTTCACCGTCAACGGGGCATGGCTGCGCACCACCTACCAAAACTCGCAGGCGGTCTTCTCCACCGACAAACTGTCCGAAGTCATCAACGGCATTGCCGTACGCGATATGTACATCGGCTACTACGACTGGACGGAGGGCACCATTCGCGAGAACCTCAACACCAACCTCATTGCCGATGTCTATATCAAGCCGCTCGGACTCACGGTCAGTGCCACCTTCGAACTCAACTGGTACACCGCCTCGCAGACGCTCTACAAGGACGGCACACCTATTGCCTACATGGACCTCAGCGGCGAACTCAAGCCCTATCGCGAGGAGGACAAGTCCAATCCCTACCTCCGTGCGCTCACATTCACCTACAACGCCGACCAGTTCCGCCGCAAGACCGTACCCTTTGCCGGCTATCTCAACCTGCGTGTGCAGAAGAGTATCACCAAGTATGCCGACCTGGCATTCTTCGTCAATAAACTGTTAGACTACCTTCCTGACTACCAAGTGGACGGCATTACTATTCACCGCAGTGCCAGTCCTTATTTTGGTATGGAAATCAACTTGAAACTATGATGAAACAATCCGTACAATCCTTCCTGCCACTTGTGATAGTGGCTGTATGCTTCTCCACCACCGCCTGCACACCTCGTGTGGACGTGTCGCAGAACCTCTGCCCCGTGGAGATAACCATGTCACTCCCGTCCGTGGCGGACACGCTCTCCGAACACACTATTCGCCTCAACGAAGTGGCTATCACCTTCAACGACCTCAACATGAGCACGCAACAGGTTGTCACGCCCGACACATTCGTCTTCGACACCGCCACCTATACCGTCCGTTTTGCCTCCAAGGTACGGGCGGGCTACTATGACATCAGTGCCACAGCCTCCATGCTGCTCGACACCGTCTCCGTGCGCCTGCACGCGTATATACAAGGTGTCTCCATCACAGCCAACCCCACCGACACCGCACCCGCATCGCTCCGCTTGGACGCCAATGTGGTGCAGGACAGGAGCACCGACTTCATCTTTGCCGAACTCTCCACCTCAGGCACGCAGACCCCGCAGGGCAAGAACTACATCGGCGACAGTTACTTCGTACTCTACAACAATACCGACGACACCCTCTATGCCGATGGCGTGGTGCTGCTCGAGTCCAAACTCAAGAACGTGCAGAAGTACGGCAGACTCTATCCTAACTTCATACCCGAGTGCTTCGGTGCGGACGCTATCTACCGCATTCCGGGCAGCGGCAAAGACCACCCCGTAGCCCCGGGCGGCACTGTCCTGCTGGTGGACAATGCGCAGAACCACAAGCAGGCGAACCCCGCCTCCTTCGATCTCAGCCATGCGGACTTCGAGTGGTACGACCAGTCCACCAATGCCGCCGTCACGGACATTGACAACCTCGATGTCCCCAACATGGACAAACTCTATTGCTACACCCTCACCATCTGGCTCCCCAACTGCCAGGGCAACACCTCTTTCGCCCTTGCACGTTTCCCCGAGGGGCTGTCCGACTCCGCCTACCTCACCGACTATCGGCTGGAATACGACTACACGCTTGTTACCAACGCGGGCAACTTCGATATGCACTCCAACTGCTACCGCGTACCCAACGAGTGGATAATCGACTGCGTCAATACTTGCCCGCGCACCGCCTACCAGTGGACGGTAACCGCCCCGAGTCTGGACGCAGGCTGGACATACATAGGCGACATCGGCTCCGACAAGCAACGCTTCGGCAAGTGTGTCCGTCGCCGCGGGTGTGTGGAGAATGGCGAACCTGTCCTGCTGGGCAACGGGCGCAGCATGCTGCAGGACACCAACAACTCCACCATGGACTTCCTACCCGCACAACCCTCCGACCCCGGATACTTCAGATAGTGTCCCCACAGCCGATACGTAAGCAACAATTCCTAATTCATAATTCTTCATTCATAATCCCTTGAACGCTCTTCTTGTCATCATCACCTCATTGCTCTTGGACACCACCTCCACGCAAGCCTACGTGCAGGGGCAGTTCGGGCAGTCCGCCATGCCCCTAACGGGTGTGCAGGACGGTGGTTTCAGTGTGCAGGCACAGTCGGTGTTCGACATCAACGATGTCAGCCGCGTCTTCGGCGAAGCAGGCTACACATGGGGGCAGAGCGAGGGCAACCGATGGGTGGAGAATGCTGACTACGAACTGCTTTATCCCTACCTCACGTGCGACACCATCGGCGGCGGCATGCGCTCCGAACAGTACTCTTTCCGCGGGGGCTACCGTATGGCGAAACACCATATCATCTGGCACCTCGCACTCCAATACCGTGCCTTGCAGAGTTACCGCAGCATCGACCCCCGTCCCAAGAACAAGGTGGCTGACCTGCGTATCGACGGCTCTGTCGGCTACATCGATGACCGTTACGCCTACTCCCTCGTGGGGCAGGTTGGGCGATACAAGCAGAACAACGCCATATCCTTCTACTCCGAGGCGGGCAACTCCACCATCTATCATCTTGTGCAGACCAACGAAGACTATGCACGCTTCGCGGGCGACTTCACCTCGTCCTACTACCACGGCTTCACCGCAGGCGCACAAGCCATGCTCCAACCGCGCCTGCGCGGCTGGCTGGCAGGGGTGGACTACCACTGTCTCTCTGTCACCAAGGAACTCAACAACTCCAC
>ERZ808245.582-NODE-582-length-17716-cov-4.223034_pt1 | contig 17716 bp, 10 predicted proteins | sample MGYA00521243_ERZ808245 | MGnify/ENA primary metagenome ERZ808245 (study PRJEB31516, sample SAMN03275576) | gut metagenome | biome: mammalia-associated habitat; material: feces | host: Papio cynocephalus | place: Kenya | collected 2012-07-07 ... | reverse complement strand
TCTTTACGTGGCCTTCACCCGAGCAGGGCGCAACCTATTTGTATATGGCAAGAGAGGCTCCGCCTTATTGCGTAGTAATATGATAGAAGAAAGTCTCTCCAATACAAATGAGAAGTTAGCGCACCTCAATGAGGAAAGCGGACTACAGCCTCAGCCACAGTCTTATGAAGGAGAAGGCTCTGACAAGAAAACGGAAGATATATATTTCGAGTATGGAACAATAGATGCCGAAGCGAAGGAAGATGAGCAAACAGGAGGAGACAATGTCTTCATGAACAAGCCACAGGACAGAGCTATCCACATTGAGACAACTTCCAACCTGTACAACTTCCAACCAAGTCTGCAGAGCGAAATGTTCGTAAAAGGGGAAGACATGGAAGAACAGCAAAAGTTCTATATCAAGATGGGCTCCGTGCTCCATGAGCTATTCTCAAGGATTCGAACACACAAGGATGTGGATTTCGTACTCAACCAGCTAGAACTTGACGGTGTGCTTTATGACGAGAATATCACCAAGGAGAAAATAGAGCAGATGCTTCGCAAACGTTTGAACAGTCCACTGGTAAGTGATTGGTTCTCTGACAAATGGAAGGTCATGAACGAAAGCAGCATCCTGTACATAGACGAAGAAGGAAAAGTCAAGAAAGACCGTCCTGACAGGGTCTTGCTAGGAGATGACGAAATCATAGTCATCGACTTCAAGTTTGGTAAACCAAAACCAGAATATCACACCCAGGTCAAAAGATACATGGAACAGATGGCAGCCATGGGGCATCGGAAAGTGAAAGGATACCTTTGGTATGTCTATCCAAACCAAGTAGATGAAGTTAAGTAATCAAATTATTGAAACAAAGCAATTAGACAAAAACAATGGAAACATTTCTAAAATACGTAGCGGAAGATATGCTCAACGATTATGGAACGGACTTGAGCGAAATTGTAGTCGTGTTCCCCAACAAGAGAGCAAGCCTTTTCCTCAACGAGGAATTGATGAAGTTAGCCGCCCGCCCAATATGGTGTCCTACTTATGTCACGATTAGCGACCTCTTCCGCCGCCACTCATCGCTCCAAGTCGCCGACCCTATCAAATTGATATGCGACTTGCACAAGTCATTCATTGCCTGCACAGGCATGGACGAAACCCTCGACCACTTTTATGGCTGGGGGCAGCTTCTCTTGGCCGATTTTGACGACTTGGACAAGAACATGGGGGATGCACGACAGATATTCATGAACTTGGCCAATCTTCACGAATTGGATGATGATAGTTACCTAGACGAAGAGAAACGAACTATCCTAAAAAAGTTCTTCAGCAATTTTACAGAAGATCATAGCACCGAACTGAAGAGAAAATTCGTAGAGCTATGGAATCATCTGTATGACATTTACCTGGATTTCAACAAACGTTTGCTCGATCAAGGCCTTGCTTATGAGGGCGCTTTATACAGAAGAGTAGTCGAGAACAAGGAGATTGTTTTTGAGCATCAAACATACTTGTTTGTCGGTTTCAACATGATGCAGACAGTCGAACTGAAGCTTTACGACATCCTCAAGAGTAAGGCGAATTGCCATTTCTACTGGGATTACGACAAATATTATGTTGATGACAAAAAGAAAAGCCATGCCCTCCAGAGGGAAGATTGGAACATCAAGAACGAAGCAGGGCATTACATCAGCAGGTACATAGGAGAGTTTGGTAACAAATTGAGCGACAGCTCTAAACACGATGTCATCTACGATAACTTAGGACGGGAGAAAGACATCACTTTCATGAACGCCCCCACGGAGAATATCCAGGCTCGTTTCGTGTACGACTGGCTGATGGAAAAAGTCAAAGACGAAAACGGAAACGAAACACGACGATTTGAAGCCAATCGCAAGGTGGCCATCGTATTGGCAGATGAGAGTTTGCTACCCACAGTCATTCACTCCCTTCCAACAGAATTAGGAAACCAGGTAAACATCACCCTAGGTTATCCCTTGCAACAGACTCCATTCTATAGTCTCATTCAGCATATCATCCGCTTGCACACCCTCGGGCACGTCAAGGGAAGCACAACTTTTCGCTTGGCTTATGTCATGAAAGTTTTGCGACATCCATATGCAAAATTCATCTCGCCAAAGAACGAGGAAGTCCTACATGACTTGGAAGAGAAAAGACAGTTCTTTCTTTCAAGCGAGTCGCTATGCCTGGACGAAGGCATGTCGTTGGTATTCGCCGACTTGGAATCTACCGAAAACTTCAATTTATCCCTGGTCAGCACCTTAGTGAAAATATTAAAATTAATAGGAACACAATCGCAGCATCTGGAAGACCCTCTCTTCCAGGAATCCTTGTTCCGTACATACACCTTGGTGAACCGTCTGCTTGGCTTAATCAAGTCAGGCGACCTATATGTAGATGTCATAACGCTGGAAAGATTGCTACAGCAACTTTTCCAAACCACCAACATCCCTTTCCATGGCGAACCGGCAGTGGGAGTGCAAATCATGGGAATACTTGAGACCCGAAACCTCGACTTCAGACATGTTCTGATTTTGTCTTGCAACGAGGGAAACCTCCCGAAAGGTGTGAATGACTCGTCGTTCATCCCCTATTCCATCAGAAAGGCTTATGGACTGACTACCGTGGATAACAAGGTAGCCATATTCGCCTATTATTTCCTAAGATTGTTGCAAAGAGCTTCCGATGTGACATTGACCTACAACAATGCCACGGAAGACGGACATACTGGTGAGATGAGCCGTTTCATGCTACAATTGCTCGTCGAAAGCAATCATCCCATCAAACGTTGCTCCATTATCGCAGAGCAGAATGTCGAACGACCAGCCTTTGAATCCGTTGATAAAGATGAGCACATCATGAAAATCTTGAATAAGCCGCATCTAATAACACCGACTTATCTCAACACTTTTATCAGATGCCAGAAGCGTTTCTATTACAAATACATATTAGGCCTACAAGAGCCAGACGAACTACAGGAAGAAATCGACAATTGCATCTTCGGAAACATCTTCCATCGTGCGGCACAGTTCATATATCTCAAGATGGCAAGTCCATCAGACATCACGACGAATGAAAATGGAGAGCCTCAACTCATCCGACCAATCGTCATTCAAAAAGGTGACATAGAGAATGTCATGAAAGACGAAAGTCTGATATACCGCATCATAGACGATGCCTTCAACGAGGAATTGTTCAAAGTCAAAGCAAACGGAAGCCAACAAAAATACAATGGCCTTCAACTCATCAACAGGGAGGTCATCGCCAGTTACCTGAGGCAACTCCTTAGAATCGACCAAGAACTGGCACCATTCACCGTATTGGGACTAGAACTAAAAGTGGAAAGCAAATTCCTATTCAACACTCCAGACGGAATGAAAAGCCTCAGCTTAGGAGGATTCATCGACAGGTTGGATGCTATAGCAGCCAATGGGAACCCAGGCATGAGCAATTTGGCAGAAAGAATAAGAGTGATAGACTACAAGACGGGACGCACACCTAGCACTTTACCTAAGGATGTAGAGAGTCTATTCATGTCCAGTGAGTTGAGCAAGCATACTGATTATTATCTGCAAGCCATGTTATACTCGCTTATTGTCAAGCATAGCCAGAAGTACAACCCTGCATCCGACCCGGTAAGTCCTGCGCTACTGTTTATCCAGCAGTCAGGAGCCAAAGGATATGACCCGACCTTGAAATTCGGCAAAGATGTTATCTGGGATGCCGCCACTTACGAGAAGGAATTCATGGAGGGGCTGCAAGAACTCATCTCACATATTTTCGACCCATCTGAGAGTTTCTGTCCTACGGACGACAAACAACGTTGCGAAAGTTGTCCGTATGCTTCTCTGTGCAAGTAAATTCCAGGTTATATGCATCATTGTACAAATAATTTTCAGTTTATTAGTACCCAAATCCGTTTTTAAAACGTATAAAGTAATAGTAACAAACTGAGAAAATAGGCACCAATTTCATTATAATTTCATAAATTATGCATGAATATCGCTTATTTTATGTAACTTTGCACACAAAATTAATAACATAACAACAAAAATGAAAAGAGCATTATTATTATTCCAGTTGCTCTTAGTGGTCATACTTGCACAGGCACAAATGATGAACCCTGTCAAGTTTACTAGTTCTCTGAAGACTAACGGCACCGCTGAGGCTGAAATTGTGTTTACAGGTAAGATTCAACCCGGATGGCACGTCTATTCCACAGGGTTAGGTGGAGACGGTCCTATCTCGGCTTCATTCAATGTCAACAAGATGGATGGCGCAGAGGCTGTAGGTGCCTTGAAACCACAAGGACATGAGATTTCCACATACGACAATCTCTTCGGAATGAAGTTGCGTTATTTTGAGGGTAGTGTGACATTTGTTCAGAAGATCAAGTTTACAAAGCCTAATTATAATATAGATGTATATGTAGAGTATGGTGCTTGCAACGACCAGAACTGCATGCCACCTAGCGAAGCTTCCTTCAAAGGCTCAGGCAAGGCTCCAGCCGTGGACAGCAAGGCTGCCAAGGACGATGCCAACGGAAATGATGGCAAGCAAGATGCCGCTGCACTGGCAAAGGCGAAGGCTGATTCCTTGGCGCAATTAGCAGCATTGGGACAGGAAGTGGATACCACTCAGGCAGTCGATTCTGCCATGTTGGCTTCGTCTCTTGCCTCATTGGACACCAAGGCTTTATGGAAGCCAGTTGTGAAAGAACTGCAAGCATTCGGCGGCAACAATGACATTGCCAACCATTCTCTCTTCTACATATTCGTCATGGGTCTCGTGGGCGGTCTTCTCGCCTTGGTCATGCCATGTATTTGGCCTATCATCCCGATGACCGTAAGTTTCTTCTTGAAACGTGCCAAAGACGACAAGAAGAAAGGTATTCGCGATGCAATCACCTATGGTCTTTCCATCGTAGTGATTTATTTGGGCCTTGGCTTGATAATCACCGCACTGTTTGGGCCAAGCAAGCTGAACGAGCTTTCCACAAGTGCCGTCTTCAATATCATCCTTTTCTTATTGCTGGCAGTGTTTGCCTTCTCTTTCTTCGGATGGTTTGAAATCAAGTTGCCAGAACGTTGGGGAAATGCTGTAGATAACAAAGCTTCTAGCACGACAGGTATGATATCCATCTTCCTGATGGCATTCACCCTCGTATTGGTGTCATTCTCTTGTACCGCTCCTATCATCGGACTTTTGTTGGTACAGACCGTAACATCAGGCGACTGGCTTGCGCCAACTGTCGGAATGTTCGGTTTCGCATTGGCACTGGCGTTGCCATTTACCCTCTTTGCCTTGTTCCCATCTTGGCTCAAATCAGCTCCAAAGTCGGGCTCTTGGATGGAGACCATCAAGATTGTGTTAGGTTTCGTAGAGCTCGCCTTCTCCTTGAAGTTCCTCTCCGTTGCCGACTTAGCTTATGGTTGGCACATCATGGATCGTGAAGTGTTCCTTTCACTCTGGATTGTAATCTTTGCTGCATTGGGCTTGTACCTGATAGGCAAACTGAAGTTCCAGGTAGATGCCATCGGCGGCGACATCAACAAGCCGATGCCAGTACCATGCATCATGTTAGGTCTCTGCTCTTTGGCTTTTGCCATCTATATGATACCTGGTCTCTGGGGCGCACCTTGCAAGGCTGTCAGCGCTTTCGCTCCTCCTATCAACACCCAGGACTTCAACCTCAACAACAAGACTGTTGAGCCTGCCTACAAGGATTACGAGACAGGAATGGCTGCAGCCAAAGCATCAGGCAAACCAGTACTGATAGACTTCACGGGCTTCGGCTGCGTAAACTGCCGTAAGATGGAAGCATCTGTATGGACAGACCCATCGGTAGCCGACAAATTGACCAAGGACTATGTCTTGATTTCATTATACGTTGATGACAAGACTCCATTACCAGAGCCTATGCAAGTCACATTCAATGGCGAGCAACGCACGCTGCGAACAGTAGGCGACAAATGGAGCTACTTGCAAGCAAGCAAGTTTGGCGCCAACGCCCAGCCATTCTATGTTGCGGTAGATAACGAAGGCAATCCTTTGACTTCTTCATTCAGTTACAAAGAAGACGTGCCTGCTTATCTCGATTTCCTCAACAAGGGTTTGGAAAACTACAGAAAATAATAGCCCGAAAGGAACTTTCGTGAGTTATAATATTGCAAACAAAAGTTTCCTTCGAGCCAAAAACTTTATTAAATAATCATAAAAGCCGAAGAATGGATGTCTGACAGATGGCACATTCTTCGGCTTTCTTTGTTTATGGCATACTATTTGCTATTTTGCAAGAAAACTTTAAATGACAATTTTATGAATACAAAAGAAGTCCCAGTACTTTTGCTTACTGGTTATTTAGGAAGTGGCAAGACTACATTGCTCAATAAGATCTTGGCCAACAAGAAAGGTATTAAGTTCGCAGTCATTGTCAATGACATTGGCGAGGTAAACATAGACGCAGCACTCATAGAGAAAGGTGGTGTCGTAGGCAAGAAGGATGATTCCCTCGTAGCCCTCCAAAACGGTTGCATCTGCTGCACCCTCAAGATGGACTTGGTGGAACAATTGAAGGAAATCGTCGATATGAAGAAATTCGACTATATTGTCATCGAGGCAAGCGGTATCTGCGAACCTGCTCCTATCGCCCAAACTATCTGCTCTATCCCGACACTTGGTCCGGAATATGTCAAGAATGGAGTTCTGCGCCTGGACAGCATTGTCACGGTAGTGGACGCTCTTCGCATGAAGGATGAGTTTGCCAACGGAGATGACCTGATGAAAGACGATATCGACGAGGAGGACTTGGCGTCTCTTGTCATTCAGCAAATAGAATTCTGCAATATCATCCTACTAAACAAAGCTGCGGAGGTAGAACCAAAGGAACTAGAAAAGCTGAAGCAAATCATACGCGCCATCCAACCAAAGGCTGAGATTTTCGAATGCAACTACGGCAACGTAGATCTTGACAAGATTGTGAATACCCATGCATTCGATTGGAATACCGTCGCTACTTCTGCAGGTTGGATTCAAGAAATAGAGGCAGAGCGTAATGGCAAGGATGACGAACATGATGAAGAGCATCACCACCATGATGATGACGATGATGACGACCACGACCACGAGGAGCATGAGCATCACCACCATCACGACCATGAGCACCACCATCATCATCACGACCATGACCACGACCATGAGGGTGGCGAAGTCGAAGAATATGGCATTGGTACTTTCGTCTATTACAGCAGAAAGCCGTTCGACTTAGGTTTGTTCGATGAGTTTGTGGCAAGAAAATGGCCACGTGACGTAGTACGTGCCAAGGGCATTTGCTATTTTGCAGACGAAAAGGATATGTGCTATGTGTTCGAGCAAGCAGGCAAGCAAAAGACTGTAAAACAAGCCGGTCAATGGTTGGCCACCATGCCTAAAGATCAATTGGAAGATCTGCTGGCAAGAGAAGAGCAACTTCGCAAGGAATGGGACCCAGAAGTAGGCGACCGCATGATTAAGATTGTATTCATCGGACAGCACTTGCAGAAAGATGCTATCACTGCCGAACTTGACAAGTGTCTATGGAAATAACACATTGATATACCATCAATAACGCCCAAATAAGGCATAACAACACTAAATACGGATAAAAAGTAGTGAAAACTCGCTATTTTTTATCCGTTTTCATTTGTTTTCCGTTTTTTTTTGTTAATTTTGCAGCCGAAATACAATAAAGTCGTAGCCACAATATAATAAAGGTAGATGGAGAATATATATTACACTATTAATTTCAGAGTTGCCACACTCAGAGATTACGATGCTTGCGTCGAGATTATCAACAAGGCACGCCAGCAGATGATGGATTCAGGACTACACCAATGGACAAAAGAATACCCTTCGGAGGACAACGTCTTGGACGACATCAACAATGGCGTAGCCCGAGTGCTTACCATAGACGGCAAGGTAGCCGTATATGGAGCTGTCATTCTGAACGGCGAACCTCTATACGATAACATCAAAGGCAAATGGCAAACCAATGGCAATTATTATGTCATCCATCGCTTTGCCACCCACCCAAATTTGCAAAGAGAAGGCTTTGCACAAACTTTCATCAAGAAAGTAAAAAGTTTGTGCGACGTAGAACGAGTACCAAGCATCAAACTGGACACTCATATCCAAAACTTCAAGATGATAAACTTATTGTCATCCATGGGATTTTGCTATTGCGGCATCATCGACTATGGCGCACATGGCAAAAGAGTCGCATTTGAATATGTAACACTTACTCCAGACGAAGAAAATCTGGGTTAAAGGTGTTTTTTACTCTTTTCTTCCAAATTATCGTTGACATTTTTGGCGATATGGATTTTTTGCCGTACCTTTGCAAGAAAGAATTAAGAACGTATGGAAGAAAAGATTTCCTTGATGAAGCAATGGGTTGAAAAGCTCAACCTTGCTTCAGAAGCCTATTATAATGGTAAGGGCGAACTAATGACGGACTACGAGTGGGACGCATTGTTCGACCAGCTGAAGTCTTTGGAAGACGAGACGGGCGTAGTTCTGCCCGATTCGCCTACCAACAAGGTTTCAGAAGATTCTATCGGTGGACAAAAAGAAGAGCATGAGTTTCCCGCTCTCTCTCTTGCCAAGACTAAGCAAGTGGGAGACTTGACCAAATGGGCTGACAACAGACCCATCTGGATGTCATGGAAACTAGATGGTCTTACCCTGGTTGTCACCTACGATGATGGCAAACTCACCAAGATTGTCACTCGTGGCAATGGGCACATCGGCACCAACATCACTCATCTTTCCGCAGCCATCAACGGAATATTGCCAAAGATTTCAGAGAAAGGTCACATGGTCATTCGCGGCGAGGCTGTCATTTCCTATGAAGACTTCGAGAAGTTCCTGATCGAGAGCGAGGGCGACTATGCCAATCCTCGGAACCTTGCCTCGGGATCTTTGTCATTGCGCGATGTCGATGAAGTGAAGCTCCGCCATATCCAATGGATACCTTTCACCCTGGTCTATACCGAGAAGGAGATTCCTTCCTGGGGAGAACGTATGGCATACCTCGACCAACTGGGCTTCAAGACGGTTGAGCGAAGGCTCATCCCCCATCCTACCCAGGACAACATCCAATCCGACATCGACTTTTTTACCAACAAAGTTACAGACAAAGCCAATCCTTATCCTGTAGATGGTCTTGTCATCACTTACGACGATACCATCTATGCAGCATCAGGATCTGTGACGGGGCATCACGCCACCAGGGCAGGCTATGCCTTCAAGTGGCAGGATGAGCACGCCGACACCACATTGGAGCATATCGAATGGTCGTGTGCAGCCAGCACCATTTCACCCGTGGCAGTTTTTCAGCCTGTGGAGTTGGAGGGTACTACAGTAAGAAGAGCCTCCCTTTGCAACATCAGCGAATGTGAGCGACTAGGAATCGGCGGAAAGGGTACCAAACTGCAAGTCATCAAGGCCAACAAAATCATCCCGAAGGTCATCAAGATTACTGAGAAGATTGGAGTATTGGAGATTCCACAGGAATGTCCGGTATGCCATGCGCCAGTCCATGTGGTTGAGAGCGACAGCGGAACCAAGAAGCTGCATTGCACGAACCCGGACTGCACGGCAAAGCAACTGAAGAAATTCGCTCGCTTTGTCAGCAAGGATGGACTTAACATCGATGGTATCTCGGAGCAGACCGTTTCCCGTTTTATCAACGAGGGATGGATCAAAGAGTACGCTGACTTCTACCATCTGAGGGACTATGCTTACCAGATGACCACCTTTGAGGGATTTGGCAAGAAGTCAGTAGGCAACCTCTTGGAAAGCATCGAGAAAAGTCGAACGACCGATGGCCGTCACTTTCTCTTCGCCCTCAACATCCCGCTCTGTGGTGGAGATGTAGCCAAGAGACTTCTGAGCAAGTACCAAGTCAAGGAGCTCATCGAGACTGCCAGGGCTTCGCTCTTCGACGATGTCTTTGCAGAGATAGACGGCATCGGACCAGAGAAAAGTGCTCGTTTTGTGGAATGGTTCAGAGATGACAAGAACTACAATAGAGTCATGCACCTCCTGGACGAAATCCAAATCAAGCAAGAGGAAGCACAAGCTAAAGGCACGAAATGCGACGGATTGACTTTCGTCATCACGGGTGACGTTCACCATTACAAGAACCGAAGCGAACTGAAGGCTTTCATCGAGAGCCAAGGCGGCAAGGTGACGGGAAGCGTAAGCAAGAGTACATCGTACCTCATCAACAACGACGCTGAGTCGCAGAGTTCCAAGAACAAGAAAGCTCATCAGCTTGGTATCTCCATCATTACGGAAGAGCAATTCATAGAACAATTCACATAAAATAAAATAATGTATATAGCAATAGCAGGCAATATTGGTAGTGGCAAGACTACCCTCACAAAGATGCTCGCAAAGCATTACGGATGGAAGAAGTTCCTAGAGCCAGTGGAGAAGAACCCCTACCTTGACGATTATTACAAGGACATCCCCAGATGGGTGCTCAACATGGAGATCTTCTACCTGAAGCAACGCTTCCGAAACCTCCTGGAAATCCAAAAGAGCCAGGAGACCATCATCCAGGACAGGAGCATCTTCGAGGGCGTATATGTCTTCGCCGCCAACAACCGAAAGATGGGCTACATGGACCAGAGAGACTTCGATACATACATGGGGCTCTTCGAATCCATGATGGCAGTGGTACGGCCACCAGAGCTGATGATATACCTCCGCTCATCCGTGCCACACCTGGTCAAGAACATCCAGAAGAGAGGTCGTGACTACGAACAGCAGATCCCACTGGATTACCTCCAGGGCATCAATACCCTCTACGAGGAATTCATCTACAAGAATTACAAGGGAAAGGTACTCGTCATTGACGTCGATGACATCGACTTCGAGCACAACCCCAAGGAGTTCGGTGAAATCATCGACAAGATAGACGCAGAGCTCTTCGGCTTGTTCTCGCATGAAGAATAAGTAAGGGTTCCCCCTTTACAAGAGTCAAAAGTTACTATTACATGAGTCAAAGGTCACTTTTACATGAGAGCAACGTGTTTCTATACAAGAATTCAGATTAACAAATTTCAATTATCAAGAATATGCACATAGCAATAGCAGGCAACATAGGAAGTGGGAAAACCACTCTCACCAAATTATTGAGCAAGAGATATGGTTGGAAGCCAAACTTCGAACCAGTCGATAACAATCCATATCTATCCGATTACTACAAGGATATGGAAAGATGGTCCTTCAATCTGCAAATCTATTTCCTCAACAAGCGATTCCACGACGTGGTGGAAATCTCAAAATGCAAAGACACCATCATACAAGATAGAACTATCTTTGAGGATGCCAAGATTTTTGCGCCAAACCTCCATGACATCGGCATGATGAGCGACCGTGACTTCGAAAACTACACCGACCTCTTCGACCTGATGATCAGTCTCGTTCGCCTCCCAGACCTCATGATATACATCCGTAGCAGCATCCCTACCCTCGTGAGTCATATCGAGCAGCGTGGACGCAACTTCGAGAAGAGCATCCGTATAGATTACCTCCAGGGACTCAACAACAGGTACGAGGAATGGATCAAGGACTACAAAGGAAAGCTCATCATCATAGATGGCGACCACTTGAACTTCGAACAAAATCCAGAAGACTTCCGCCAGATAACAGACCAAATCGACGCAGAACTTTACGGACTGTTCCCGATGGAATAGAAGCCACATCGTTTCCTTTCCAATGGAACAGAGAGGAAGTCACTAATGAAGCAATATAAAAACAGAATTATCAACTATCCAACATGACGAGTATGAAACATTACGAAGTTGAAAAAGACATGAGATACCTCCTCTTGCTCTCCCAGTCGTTCCCGACCGTTGCAGAGGCAAGCACGGAGATCATCAACTTACAGGCAATACTCAACTTGCCTAAGGGTACGGAACATTTCCTTGCCGACATCCATGGCGAATACGAGGCCTTCCTGCACGTTCTGAAAAATGCCTCGGGCAACATCAAGCGTAAGGTAAACGAACTTTTCGGCAACACCTTGCGTGAGTCCGAGAAGCGAGAACTCTGCACCTTGATTTACTATCCCGAGCAGAAGTTGGAGTTTGTCAAGCAAAACGAGAAGGAACTTGACGACTGGTATCATATCACCCTCCATCAGTTGGTCGCCGTTTGCCGTGACGTTTCCAGCAAATACACCCGCTCGAAAGTTAGGAAATCCCTACCAGCAGATTTCTCCTATATCATCCAGGAGTTGTTGCATGAGCATACCGAGGACCACGACAAGACCGCCTACGTCAACGTGATTGTCGATACCATCATCTCCACGGGCAGAGCCGACGATTTCATCATCGCCATCGCCAATGTGATACAGCGACTTGCCATCGACTCCCTCCATATCCTAGGCGACATCTACGACCGAGGACCAGGTGCGCACATCATCCTCGACAAGATGAAGCATTATCATAGCTGGGATATGCAATGGGGCAACCATGACGTATTGTGGATGGGAGCCGCCGCTGGCAACGACGCTTGCATCTGCAATGTCATCCGTCTGAGCCTCAGGTATGCCAACCTTGCGACTTTGGAGGATGGATATGGTATCAACTTGGTACCACTCGCCACCTTCGCCATGGAGACATACAAGGACGACCCTTGCACGGAATTTATGCCTAAGTTGAATGGCGGTGCTGCCGCCATGGACGAAAAGACGCAACGGCTGACCGCCCAGATGCACAAGGCCATCGCCGTCATCCAGTTCAAGGAGGAGAGCCAAATTATCTCACAGCACAAGGAATGGAAGATGGACGATCGCCGTCTTTTCGAGAAGGTGAACTACCAAAAGGGTACGATAGAGCTTGACGGCAAGGAATATCAGATGACCTCGTGCCACTTCCCGACCATCAATCCTAGCCATCCTTCCGCCTTGTCGGACGAGGAGGAAGCGTTGATGAAGAAACTTCACCATTCTTTCTCGGTCTGTGAGAAGTTGCACAAGCACATCAAGGTGATGCTCCAACATGGTTGTATGTATGGCATTTACAACAACAACCTGCTCTTCCATGCCTCCTGTCCGCTCAACGAGGATGGTTCTCTGAAAGAGGTCGAGATATACCCAGGCAAGAAATATAGCGGCAAGGAACTGATGCACCACACCGGGATGCAGATACGCACAGCTTTCCAGCAGGATTCAGACCGTACAGAACGTGAGTATGCGATAGACTACTTCCTGTACCTTTGGTGCGGTCCGGACAGTCCTCTCTTCGACAAGAGCAAGATGGCAACCTTCGAGCGATATTTCATCGCCGACAAGGAAACCCACGTAGAGGAAAAAGGCTATTATTTCAAGCTCAGAGACAGCGAGGAGGTCATCGACCATATCATGGATGCCTTTGGCGTGACCGGTCCTAACCGCCATATCATCAATGGCCACGTGCCCGTTCGCACACTCAAGGGAGAGAACCCTATCAAGGCAAACGGAAAGCTGATGGTCATCGATGGTGGCTTCTCCAAAGCTTACCACAACGAGACGGGCATCGCAGGCTATACATTGGTCTATCACTCTCGTGGTTTCCAATTGGTACAGCATGAACCTTTCACCAGCATGGAAGATGCCATCCAGAGAGGTACCGACATCAAGAGCACGACACAAATCGTAGAAATGTCCAACCGCAGGATGCTCGTTGCCGACACCGACATTGGTATCGAGCTTCGCAAGCAGATAGCAGACTTGGAGGAATTGCTCTATGCTTACCGCCATGGATTCATCAAGGAATGTGAAAAGAAGTAATGACAAGTCATTATTGTGAAAATCCTTTGCAAAAGAACAACTATACTTATGCAAAAGAGTAGCTATACTTATCTAAAAGAGTAGCTATACTTATCTAAAAGAACAGCTACGCTTATGCAAAAGTTTATCCTTCCCTATAATGTTTGTGTTCGGAACTGCTGAATGTCCGTTCAACAGTTCTGAACACACATTCAACACTATTGAACGTATGTTCAACAATGTCGAACATAGATTTCATCCCCTTTTATTAATTTTCATCTACCCTTTTGTAGTTTCATTCTTCCCTGTTAATCGTATTTTCCTTCCTTATTCATCATATACTTTTGCTTATATATAACCATGTTTACATATATTTAATTTTACATAATATATGATCGCATACTATTTACAAAGAGATTTTATGCATAAATATTTGCGATATATTGTATTAATTACTAAAAGGTTGTTAAATACAAAAGGGGAAAATAAACTTCCAAACTTTTCTTTCCGTCTAAACTAGCGTAACAATTCTTATCAGAAAATATAACAATAAAAATTATACAAGATGAACAAAACTTTAGAAAAAACATTGCTAGGCATCATGCTTTCAGCTTTTCCTCTTATAGGAATGCAAGCCAAGCAATGGACACTCAAAGAATGCATCAACTATGCGTTGGAAAACAACATCAGTCTGCAAAAAACGCAATTAAAGAAAGCCAGCGCCAACGAGGATTACCTACAATCCAAGGCTGCTCTGTTGCCATCTTTGTCGGCCAACACCAATCAGAACGTCAGCTACACTCCATGGGTAGCAAGTGGTATCAGTGGCGATGGCTATACGAAATCCTCTGTCGATAAAGTATATTACAATGGTTCTTATTCCGTTATGGGAAATTATACCATATGGAATGGCAACAAGAATACCAACCAGGTGAAACTGAACAAGTTGGTCACTGAAGCCGCTGCCTTGGATTCCGCTGTCCAAGCTCAAAACTTACAGGAGCAAATCGCCACATTGTATATTCAGATTTGCTACTCTACAGAAGCCATCAAGGTAAACAAGGAAAGCTACAAGTCTAGTTTGGAAAACGAGAACCGTGGCAAAGAGTTTTTCAAGAATGGCAAGATGAGTCAGGCCGACCTTGCGCAACTCACAGCCCAGAGAGCCCAAGACGAATACAACATCGTTTCTGCCGAGAGCAACGTCAAGAACTACAAGCGACAACTGAAAGAATTGCTGCAAATCACCAATGACGACAACTTTGACGTTGTCATTCCAACTGCCACCGACGCACAGGCACTCGCTGAGATTCCTACTCTCAACAGCGTCTATGCTTCCGCATTGGACAATCGACCAGAAATCAAAAGCTATCAGAACATGATAGACCAAAGCGACCTGAACATCGCCATTGCCAAAGCCGGCAAGATGCCGACCATCAGTGCGAACGCAGGAGTATCGACCAGTTCTACTTCCATGAACAAAACCGCTTGGGGCACTCAGTTGAAGCAAAACTTTAACCTCGGCGGTGGATTCTCTGTCAGCATTCCTCTCTATGACAACAGAGCGACAAAGACCGCCATCAACAAGGCTAACATACAGAAACAAAGCAGTATGTTGGACTTAAAGGATGAGCAAACCAAACTATATTCTACCATCGAGAATTATTGGTTGCAAGCCAACACCAACCAGAGCCAGTTCAAGGCAGCCAAGGTGTCAACGGAAAGTGCTAAGACTTCATTCGACTTGCTGAGCGAGCAATTTAAGTTGGGATTGAAAAACATCGTGGAGCTTCGAACAGGAAAGGACAATCTCCTGAAGGCCCAGCAAAACGAACTGCAATCCAAATACCTGACTATCTTGAACATGGGAATGTTGAATTTCTATAAGAATGGAAAGGTAGAATAAGACATACCAAAACAGATAAAGATAGCTATCGAAAGAAATAAAGATAGGTATAGGAAAATAGAAAAATAGGTATAAGAAGATAGAAAAATAGGTATAGGAAATAAAAAGAAAAATAAGGGAATATGAAAAAGAAAATTTTCAGCAAAGTTTGGATTGCCGTCATTTTAGTGGTGATCGTAGCCATCGCAGCTTGGTTGCTTTCTGGTGGCAAGGAGAAAGAAGAAATCAATTTCAAGCAAGAAAAGGTTTCTACACACACATTGCAAAACAGCATTACTGCCACAGGTACCATCGAGGCTGTGACAAGTGTCACTGTAGGTACCCAGGTGAGTGGTATCGTCAACAAGCTCTATGTCGATTACAACTCAGTGGTAAAGAAAGGACAAGTGATTGCAGAACTGGACAAAACTAACCTGATTAGCGAGTTGAATACGGCAAAGGCCAATCTCGCAAGCATGGAAAGTAATCTCAGTTATCAAAATGCCAACTTGAAACGCTACCAAACCTTATACAAGAAGGGACTTGTCAGTGCAGACGAATACGAGAACGCACTTCTTGCCTACCGTCAAGCAAAAGAACAAGTAGCATCTTCTCGTGAGAGCGTACAGAAAGCACAAACCAACTTAGGTTACGCCACCATCACATCGCCTATCGACGGCACCGTGATTTCCAAGAGCGTGGAAGAAGGACAGACAGTGGCAGCAAGCTTCAATACCCCTGAACTTTTCACCATTGCCAAGGACTTGAAGAACATGCAGGTAATCGCTGACGTGGATGAGGCCGACATAGGCGAAGTGACTGTAGGAAACCGTGTGACATTCACTGTAGATGCCTATCCTGACGATACATTCGAAGGTGTCGTTAAGCAAGTTCGCCTTGAGGCTACCACAACCAACAATGTCGTTACATATCAGGTTGTAATCAGCGCACAAAACGCAGACCTGAAACTGAAACCAGGTCTTACTGCAAATGTTACCATCTTCACCAAGGAGCAAGCCAACATCTTGAGCGTACCTAACAAGGCTCTGCGATTCACTCCTACCAAGGAGACTGTGGGCAAAGACATGAAGATAGTAGATTGCAAGGGTAAGAACAAAGTTTGGACACTCAATGGAAAGACCTTGACAGCTCATTCTGTCAACATTGGTCAGAGCGATGCCACCCACACCCAAATCATCAGTGGAATCAAAGAGGGGCAAAGCATTATCACAGAAATAGTTGTCAACACTCCTGACGAAGAGGATGGAGAACAAGAACAAAGCCAAGGTTTGATCAGCGGTCCTGGTCCAAGAGGTAAGAAAAAATAATAAGAAATATGGTTGAACAGAACAAGAATACTCAAGAGAACAAGAATACTCAAGAGAATAAGGACGCTCAGGAGAACAAGAAAGTTGTCATTGAGTTGGACAACGTAAAACGCAACTTCTTGGTGGGCGACGAGGTTGTACATGCACTCAAAGGCGTAAGTTTCAAAATTTACGAAGGAGAGTTCGTGACCATCATGGGTAAGTCGGGTTCTGGCAAATCTACCCTTCTGAACCAACTTGGCTGTCTCGATACCCCATCAAGCGGAGAATATTACCTGGATGGCGTAAGTGTTAGAACAATGTCACGCAATGACCGAGCAGTTCTCCGAAACAGGAAGATAGGCTTTATCTTCCAAAACTACAATTTGTTGCCAAAGACGACAAGCGTGGAGAATGTGGAGCTGCCATTGATGTACAATGCCAATGTAGGTCCGGAGGAGCGCAAGCAACGCGCCATCGAAGCACTGAAAGCCGTAGGATTGGGAGAACGCCTATACCACAAGAGCAACCAGATGTCGGGTGGTCAGATGCAGCGTGTGGCCATCGCCCGCGCCTTAGTCAACGACCCAGCGGTCATTCTTGCCGACGAGGCTACAGGTAACCTGGACACCAGGACAAGTTTCGAAATTCTGGTGCTGTTCCAAAAACTCCACGCAGAAGGACGAACCATCATCTTCGTGACCCACAACCCCGACATC